>Ga0182738_1000591_pt1 | contig 49119 bp, 40 predicted proteins | sample eDN5th30CBELigMG_FD_128876 | JGI IMG/M metagenome (GOLD analysis project Ga0182738, IMG submission 128876) | Enriched Miracle-Growth compost microbial communities from Emeryville, California, USA - eDNA 5th pass 30_C BE-Lig MG (version 2)... ... | reverse complement strand
TTATTGGAATTTGGGGTTCTGTAATGAGTATTCGCAAGTTTTTAAAAGTGTAAGTTTGTCGTTGATAATAAAATTAGTCTTATGGTCAATAGCTTGGAGAACGGGAATTAGAGTGCTTCAAGCTATTCTATTTGGAAAAAACAGAGAGAAAGCAACAAATTTACCAAGTTTACATATTGGTATACGGGGAAGGGAGCTTAACTAGATGAAAAAGAAAGTAGCAAAATTAACACTTGTATCTGCATTAAGCATAAGTAGTATTGTCGCATATACTGCCACTACATCACCTGCATATGCTCAAACTTCACTTAATGAGCTGAATGAGGAAAAAAGTAATATTGAGAATAAGCAAAATGACGTAAAATCAAAATTAAATGACTCTAGTAATAAATTAAGTGATATCCATTCAGAACAAGAATCAGTAGAAACAGAGATTCAAAGATTAAATACCTCTATTTCAAGTACACAAGTAAAAATTACCGAGAAAAAGGAACAAATTTCTACTACAAAAGAAGAAGTGGAAAAATTAGAGAAGCAAATTAAAGAAGTGACAGCTAGAATTGAAAAACGAAATGAATTATTGAAGGAACGTGCAAGATCTTATCAGCAAACAGGTGGGATGGTTAATTACCTGGATGTGTTAATGGGGTCACAAAGTTTCAGTGATTTTATTGATAGAGTTGGGGCTGTTGCAACAATTGTAGAAGCAGATCAATCAATAATTAAAGAGCAAGAGGCGGATAAAAAGTTATTGGAACAATCTCAAGCAGAGTTAAAGTCAAAATTAAATTCCCTTGAAACAATGCTTGCTGACCTAGAAACGTTAAAGTCTAAGTTAGATTCTGAGAAAAAAGAAAAAGATACATTAATGGCTCAATTGAACGAAGAGGAAAATCATGTCCATGCAGAAATGCTTTCCTTAGAAGAAGAAGAACAGCTACTTAAAGATCAACAAGTGGCAATGGAAAAGGCAATACAACTAGAAAAAGAAAGACAAGCTGAATTAGCAAGAAAAGCAGCAGAAGCTGAAAAACAACGGAAAGAAGCAGAAGCAAAGGCTGCTGCTGAGAGAGCAGCTGCACAAAAAGCTTCAAGCTCTAAATCATCTAGTTCGAATACAGCAACTTCAACTAGCTCATCAAGCGGAAATTCTTCCCAAAGTGAATCTAAGCCATCTACTTCTGTATCATCTGGCAATTTCACTCGTCCAGCAGGAGCAGGCTATTTATCTTCAGGGCTTGGACATCGTTGGGGTACTTTCCATGCAGGTGTTGATATAGCGGCTACAGGTACGGTACCTATTTATGCAGCTGCAGATGGTGTTGTCATTAGATCCTATAACTCTAGTAGTTATGGTCAAGTTGTTTTTATTAGTCATTATATTGATGGACAGCAATATACAACGGTATATGCACATATGAGAGACGGCAGCCGTTTAGTGAATTCTGGAGATGCTGTTTCAAAAGGACAGCGTATCGGTACAATGGGTAATACTGGTGATTCTACAGGTCAGCATTTGCATTTCGAATTGCATAAAGGTCCATGGAATCAAGCAAAATCAAATGCTATTAATCCAGTTGGGATTGTTCCATTGTAAAAAAATATGGTATTAATAGTTTATCCGAAATACGGAGAATTAAACATGAAATAAGATATATCATCTTCGAGTGGAAGACTTTCCTATTTCTCCTAACTCAAGTTTATGATGGCGCTCATTTTAAATGGAGCGCCATTATTTTTTTATTCAGAGCGGCGATAAGCGGAAAATCGAGTTGCTACAGAAAGTAATAATTTGTATGCTATAATGGGAGCAAAGTTCTGTAATAATAAAGGGGTAAGATTATAGATGAGCGAATTGAATGATAAAAAGGAATCAATAGATCCAATCGATCAAAATAAGCTAGAGTTGGATGAAGAAACACTGTTTATTGTTTCTCAAACGTTTAAAGCACTTTCTGACCCTACAAGGATAAAAATTCTTCATTTATTATCAAAAAAACAGCATTCCGTAAATGAAATTGCCGAAAGTTTGAATATGCTCCAATCCACTGTTTCCCATCAACTTCGGTTTTTAAAAAATTTACGATTAGTAAAATATAAGCGAGAAGGTACAACAATGATTTATTCTTGTGATGATGAACATGTAATGGGCGTATTAAAACAAATGATTGATCACGCAAGACATCATTAATTTGCATGTAATGTAGTTTAAAGTGATTTTTATGAATTCAATCGATAGTCTTTAAAAGGAATAAGGATATTTAAATAATAATAAAGCATACTAGAAGAAACGGGTATCTATGATATCTGTTTCTTCTTTTTAACATAAAAATCAGAATATGGATTGACACTTTTATTGCGTTATTCATATAATAAGAATATGAGTATATGAATAATTGTTCATATATTGAAGGCGAGTGAATAATCCATTGGTTAATAGATGAATGAAAGGAAAGAAGGGATAAGATGGAGGAAGAGAAGCAGCTACTAAAAAAAGAATTTACATTGGAAGGCTTGGATTGTGCTCATTGTGCGATGAAAATTGAAAATGGAATTGCCTCCATTAATGGTGTGAGTGAATGCAATGTTAATTTTGCAACACAAACATTAATACTACAGTTAAAGGAAGAAGAACGAGACAACATTTTAGCAAAAGCACAAAAAACAATTTCAAGACTAGAGCCACATGTAAAGTTGGTGGAGAAAGGCAATAAAATGACAGCTTCCACCTCGCATAATCATGGGAATGGACATCACCATGAACAGGCTCATGGAACACATAGCCATTCACATGATCATGGAGCGGAAAATACAAAGAGATTAGTTGGTAGATTAATAGCTGGAACAATTGTTGCAGTAGCTGGCTTCTTTTCTCCTTTGACTGGAATAGCAGAGTTTTCCTTTTTCTTTGTGGCATATTTAATTGTCGGAGGAGACATTTTATATCGAGCCATAAAAAATATTTTACGCGGGCAAGTATTTGATGAGCACTTTCTTATGGCGATTGCTACATTGGGAGCATTTGCGATTCAAGAATACCCTGAGGGAGTAGCGGTTATGCTCTTTTATCAAATAGGGGAACTATTTCAAGGGATAGCAGTGAATCGTTCTAGAAAATCCATTACAAGTTTAATGGATATTCGCCCTGACTATGCAAATGTGAAGGTTGGAGACCGATATAAAAAAATAAGTCCTGAGCAAGTGAAAATAGGAGATATTATTTTCGTAAAACCTGGAGAAAAAATCCCTCTTGATGGGCGAGTAATAGAAGGTAGCTCCTCTGTTGATACATCAGCATTAACGGGAGAATCTATTCCTCGTGATATCGAAATTGGCAATGAAGTACTCTCAGGATTCATTAATAATCATGGTGTATTAACAATAGAAGTAACAAAAGATTTTGGAGAATCTACTGTAACGAAAATATTAGAGCTTGTCCAAAATGCCAGCAATAAAAAGGCTCCTACCGAAAATTTTATTACCAAATTTGCAAGATACTATACACCTGTAGTAGTAATAATTGCGGCCTTATTAGCTATCTTGCCACCACTAATAATAAGTGGTGCAACATTCTCCGATTGGCTATATAGAGCCCTTGTATTCCTTGTTATTTCCTGTCCGTGTGCACTTGTTGTTTCCATTCCTTTAGGTTTCTTTGGCGGGATAGGTGCCGCCTCGAAAAAAGGGATATTAGTTAAAGGAAGCAATTATTTAGAAGCTTTAAATGCTGTTAAATATGTTGTTTTTGATAAAACAGGGACTTTGACCAGAGGAGTATTTGAAGTGGATTCCATTCATACTGCTTCTGGATTTTCTGAAGAGGAAGTTCTTGAATATGCTGCATATGCAGAAATGCATTCTAATCACCCTATTGCAGACTCCATCAGAAATGCTTTTCCTGGGAAGATATTAGAAGAACGTATCAGTGAATATCAAGAAATATCTGGGCATGGAATTAGTGTGAAGCTTGACGATAGAGTAGTGTTGGCTGGGAATCAAAAATTGATGGTAAAGGAAAACATAGATTACGTACAAAACAAAGAAATTGGCACAGTCATTTATATAGCGGTGAATCAAGAATTTATCGGTTCTATCGTTATTTCAGATCAAATAAAAGATGATGCCAAGAAAGCGATTCAGCTATTAAAAGAACAAGGTATTAAGAAAACGGTAATGCTAACTGGTGATGCAAAAAAGGTTGGCGATAAGATTGGTGCTCTTCTGCAAATAGATGAAGTACATGCCGAGCTATTACCACAGAATAAAGTAGAGGAAATCGAAAAACTAGATGAACGAAAACAGGTAAAAGAGAAGATTCTATTTGTTGGAGATGGGATTAATGATACGCCTGTTTTAGCAAGAGCCGATGTTGGAATGGCGATGGGTGGATTAGGAGCAGATGCAGCGATTGAAGCAGCTGATATTGTAATTATGACAGATGAGCCTTCAAAAATAGCGACAGCTCTATCTATTGCGAAACGTACAAGACGAATTGTTTGGCAGAATATTATTTTTGCTTTAGGAATAAAAGCAATCTTTTTACTGCTAGGAGCTTTTGGAATTGCGACAATGTGGGAAGCTGTTTTTTCAGATGTAGGTGTTACTGTATTAGCAGTTCTAAATGCAATGCGGGTATTGCGGGTAAAAGGGTTATAGAAGAAAAACGGTGCAAGGGGTCTTTTCCCTTTGCACCGTTTTGTTTAATAAAACTTATTTAACATCTGGGGGGGTATCATGCTCAGCTGGAGGGGCTGGCTTTAATTTTGGAGCAGGACCAAATGGAGGTACATCTCTTACATATTGGAAAGTTCCCATGCCGTCCATGCTCGGTCCAGATGCCCATCTACCTTTACTGCTTTCGTCTCCCATTGAATGATTTAGGAATAGATAGGATACTTCTGTTTTTTCTAAATGTCTAGGGAAAGTGCTTGGTACAACTACCCCTTCTTGTTGTTCTAGTTCATAAATAGCAGCAAGCCATTGGTTTTGATGCATCGTATCACGGGCGATTAAAAAGGATAGCATATCTTTAATACCTCTATCGTCCGTTTGTTCAAATAAACGGACTGCTTGAAGGCGACCTTGGGATTCCGCATTTAAATTTGCACGCATATCAGCTAACAAGTTGCCGCTTGCAGCAACATATCCTGCATTCCAAGGAACTCCCACACTATCCTTTGGCATTGCTCCAAGTCCTGAGACAATGGCATGTTGTGGGTTCATTCCGCCAATAATGGCAGCCATTGCAGGGTTACTTGCTGCCGCTGTTTCTAGTTCCGTTACTGGAGCATCATCTAGTAATCTTGCAACCATTGTTGCCAATAATTCAATATGGCCAATTTCCTCTGTTCCTGTATCTAATAATAAGTCACGATACTTATCATGTTTTCTTGTACCCCAAGCCTGGAATAAGTATTGATTCATTACCGACATTTCCCCGAATTGTCCACCGATTAGTTCTTGCAATTTTTTAGCAAACACAGGATCTGGCTTTTCGGGTTTTGCTTGGTAAGCTAGTTCTTTAATATGATAAAACATTCTTTCCCCTCCTCATAAAATACTTTATATACTATGCCTATGCCTGTATTAGGTTCGTGTCCAATGGATAAAAGGTAGATTTATTCATAAGTTGTCCCAGCTCATCATATACATGGAAACAGGATAAAACACATCGTGTGCGAAAGAAGGGACGGTTGGAATGAAACAAAAATGGCTGGCTGTTTACATGGCAGGCTCCTTATTAGCGGGGTCAGGAATGACATATATGGGAATAACTATTTTCGAAAAAAAACAGGAGAAGCATGCAACTGATCATACAATGGAGACGAACTCTCTATATAAATTAGATAAAGCCTATCAGCTAATCCTTCAAAACTATGTGGAAAATGTAGACAAGCAGAAATTGGAAGACGGAGCAATCAGAGGGATGCTAGCTACATTAGAGGATCCATATTCTGTTTATATGGATCAAGAGGCTGCCAAACAATTTGAACAGGCGCTAGATTCTTCATTTGAAGGAATTGGTGCAGAAATTAGTATAGAAGATGATAAAATGATCATTGTTTCGCCAATTAAAGGTTCACCAGCAGAGAAGGCGGGTATCAAACCACAGGATCAAATTATTTCTGTGGATGGAGAAACCGTTGAGGGGAAGGATTTAAATGATGTCATTGGCAAGATTAAAGGAGAAAAAGGGACAAAGGTAGAACTAGAGATTAAACGAACAACAGTAGATAAGCCGTTAAAGGTAAAGATTGTACGGGATGAAGTTCCTCAAATTACTGTTTATTCGGATATCAAAAAAGATGGAGGAGAAAAGATAGGCTATATTGAAATTACTTCTTTCTCTAAAGATACTGCAATTGAGTTTGAAAAGACGCTGAGTAGTTTAGAGAAAAAAGGAATAGCTGGTCTTATCTTGGATGTCCGCGGTAATCCAGGTGGTTTACTTACTAGTGTGAATGCAATAGTGGAGCAATTTTTAACAGACAGTAAACCATATGTACAAATAGAGAATCGAAATGGCGACCGTGAACAGTTTTATTCCGATTTATCAAAGGAAAAAGAATATCCAGTTGTCGTGTTGATTGATAATGGAAGCGCCTCTGCATCAGAAATTTTAGCTGCTGCATTGAAAGAGGGAGCAGATTATCCCCTAATTGGCGAAAATTCTTTTGGAAAAGGAACGGTCCAACAGCCAATCTTGATGGATGATGGTAGTGAAATCAAATTAACTGTCTCTAAATGGCTCACTCCTGATGGGAATTGGATTCATAAACAAGGAATAAAGCCTACTATTGAAGTAAAGCAAACTGATTTGTATCATACCCATCCTCTTCAGATTGTAGACAATTTAAAGATGGAAGATAATGATGAACAAGTAAAATATGCACAAGAAATATTAACAAGCTTGGGATTTACAACAGATAGGCAGGATGGCTATTATAGTCCTCAAACAGAGATTGCTGTCCGAGCATTTCAAGAAAAAAATACATTAGAGGTAACAGGTATTATCGATAAAAAAACGGCAGCCAAAATGGAGGAATCAGTAAGAGAAGAAAAACTGAAAGACGAAAATGATATCCAGCTGCAAACAGCGATAAGATATATCGTGCATTAAATAATTATTTAAATAAACTATTTTTCATATAGTTTATTGCTAAGATCAACAGCCTGAATAGACTCGCTTTCTATGGGAGAACAAAGTCTCCTTTCATTAATCTTATTGAAAAAAACAACAATGTCATAGAAACAGCCATAACTAATAATCTCCTGCATAATTATTTGCAGGAGATTATTTATGCGGCTATTGATTTAACACACTATCTTCTAACACTAAGCTTTTATCTCCGTAAATTTTGGTAATATGTGTATCTCCCCAAGCGCAAAGGGCATTTAAAATGGGCTCAAGACTTCTTCCATAATCACTTAATTCATATTCTACTTTTGGCGGGATTTGTTGATAGATGATTCGGTTGATTACTCCATCTTCTTCTAATTCTCTTAATTGTTGTGTTAGCATTTTTTGTGTAATATTTGGCATTAATCGTTTTAACTCGCTCGTTCTTTTTTTACCATGTGTAAGATGACATAAAATTACACACTTCCATTTACCGCCGATTACTTCTAAAGTTGCTTCTACAGATATATTGTATTTTTTATTATCCATTCTAATACTCCTTCTTTTACAGGTACTTTTTTGTTCCTATCATACTTATTGGTTCCTATATTACAAAAAGGTGCGTACTTTTCTATTTGTCTTATATGATTCATAATAACACTTGCCGGTTAAAATGCAAGACTACTAAAAAGCTAACCACTAGTGGATAACGATATATTTATTAGGAGGAAAGAGAATTGAAGCAAAGAAATAATACGCTTGCCTTAGTTGCATTGGCTATTAGTGCCTTTGCAATTGGGACAACTGAGTTTATAAGTGTCGGTTTACTCCCATTAATCGCGGAAGATTTTCACGTAGGCATTACGACAGCGGGATTAACGGTTTCCATATATGCCTTAGGTGTCACAATAGGTGCACCAGTTTTAACAGCTATTACATCTAATATTTCACGAAAATCACTTTTATTGTGGATTATGATTGTATTTATTATTGGAAATAGTTTGGCTGCTATTGCACCAAATATTACGATTTTACTTATTGCCCGCATCATATCGGCTTTTGCCCACGGAATTTTTATGTCCATCGGGTCAACAATAGCAGCAGATTTAGTTGCAAAAGAAAAAAGAGCTAGTGCTATCTCTATTATGTTTTCCGGATTAACCGTTGCAACAGTAACCGGGGTTCCATTTGGAACGTTTATTGGACAACATTTTGGATGGAGATTGGCATTTATTACAATTGTTATTATTGGTATTATCGCCTTTATTGGAAACAGTGTTCTTGTTCCAGGTAATTTATCAAAAGGAGGACGGGCGACACTAAAGGATCAATTGCGATTAGCCACAAATGGGCGTCTCTTAATGCTATTTTTCATTACAGCTTTAGGTTATGGGGGAACTTTCGTAGTTTTCACTTATCTTTCGCCATTATTACATGAAGTGACTGGTTTTAAACAAAATACAGTGGCAGGCATTTTGCTATTATATGGTGTTGCCATTGCAATAGGCAATATGATCGGTGGTAAACTATCTAATAAAAATCCGCTTCAAGCTTTATTTTATATGTTTATCATTCAAGCAATTGTTCTATTTATTCTTTCCTTTACACTTCCATTTAAGGTCATTGGCTTAATAAGTATTCTATTTATGGGATTATTGGCATTTATGAATGTACCAGGATTACAGGTTTATGTTGTTATATTAGCAGAACGATATGTGCCAAGTGCAGTAGATGTTGCTTCTGCTGTCAATATTGCTGCCTTCAATGCAGGAATAGCAATTGGCTCTTATTTAGGAGGAATCGTAACGAATTCGCTCGGATTAATTCATACTTCTTGGGTTGGGGGAATAATGGTTGTAGCGGCAATCTTTCTGACGGGCTTTAGTTTAGTTTTAGAAAAAAATTCATTAGATAAAGGAGTTTTACCACGATGAAAAACTTACAAGATACTGTTAACTTATTAAACGGAGTAAAGATGCCTTGGTTAGGGTTAGGTGTATTCAAGGTGGAAGAAGGTCAAGAGCTGGTAGATGCTGTAAGCTCTGCTATTAGAAATGGTTATCGTAGCATTGATACAGCAGCTATTTATGAGAATGAAGCAGGTGTTGGTGAAGGTATTAAAAAAGGAATGCAAGAAACAGGAATTACAAGAGAAGATTTGTTTATTACTTCAAAAGTATGGACAGAAGATTTAGGATATGAAGAAACAATAAAAGCGTATGAAACAAGTCTAAATAAATTAGGACTGGAGTATTTAGATTTATATCTTATTCATTGGCCAAAAGAAGGAAAGTATAAAGAAGCATGGAGAGCTTTAGAAACATTATATAAAGAAGGAAAAGTAAGAACAATTGGTGTAAGTAATTTTCAAATCCATCATTTGGAAGAGTTAATGAAAGATGCAGAGATACAACCAATGATTAATCAGATAGAATTGCATCCAAGACTAACACAAAAAGAACTAATAGCATATTGTCAGGAGAAAGGCATTCAAGTGGAAGCATGGTCTCCATTGATGCAAGGACAACTATTAGATCAACCTGAATTAGTGGAAATAGCATCAAAATATCAAAAATCAGTTGCTCAAATTATCATTCGATGGGATCTGCAAAATGGAATTGTCACTATTCCAAAATCTGTGAAAGAACATCGTATTATCGAAAATGGAAATGTTTTTGATTTTATATTAACAAAAGAAGAAATGGCTAAAATTGATGCATTAAACTTGGATCAACGTGTTGGTCCAGATCCTGATAATTTTGATTTTTAATCAAGGCTTTTATCTTATTGCAAAAGAAAGGGAATGGAGAAAGGACTTCATTCCTTTTTCCTTTTTTAACAATTAAGGAAGGTAATAAGTAATTCGAAATATAAAAAAATTATAAATTTCACGTGAAACCGAATACAAATCCTTGCTTTTATGTTAGAATACATCTGAAAAAGAAGCATCTTAACTAGGAAGGATGAGCTTATGAAAATAGCAATAGCTAGTGATCATGGCGGATATCAGCTAAAGGAAGCAATAAAAGCACATCTACTAAAATCTGATGTGAAAGTAATAGACTTTGGTTGTCATAGTAGGGAAAGTGTTGATTTTCCAGATTACGCAAAGCTTGTTGGGGAATCCATTATAAATGGAGATAATCAATTAGGCATTTTGTGTTGCGGAACAGGAATTGGCATGAGTATAGCTGCCAATAAAATCACTGGAATACGGGCAGCGGTAGTTGGTGACGTGTTCTCTGCTAAAGCAACAAGAGAACATAATGATAGTAATATCCTTTGTTTGGGTGAAAGAGTTACAGGTGAAGGATTGGCATGCTTAATTGTTGATACATGGTTAAATGCAGAATTTCTAGGTGGCAGACATGCTAATAGAATCAATGGAATCAAAGAAATAGAATCATATTATTGTTAATAGTAGGACTAATTAACATCAAAAATCTTAAATGAAACATATTATAACTTGTACGTACCATTAATAGGTTATACTAAATATGTATGGTTTATTCTTGGGAAGTTGTATGGTATAATGAGTTTGGAAAAATATATCATAAAGAAGAAAAGGTGAAAAAATACTTTTTCTTCCAATAACATGTGCATTTTTCTGTATATTTTTTATTATGACCATTTTTAGTTACAGCTCGATAATAGTTAGGGGGTAAGGTGTTGAAGGTTGGAGTGATTGTCTTAGGTTGTTTGCCTTCGGGGGTAAAACAAATTCTACATCGTTTATATGAAAATTTATCTCCTGCGCATCAACTTTTTGGACTTGAAATAGACAGAGAGTCCGGTGAAATCACTTATACAGAAGTAAAAGAAATTAGTGATGCACCATATTTAAGCCATTCTATCTTAAAGGTAAGCGCTACACCGTCAGAGTATCAGTGGGAAGAGGCATTTGCTCCGATGGATATGACAGTTGTAATGGGGGATGCGGATGCAAAAGAATTATGGCAAGCTTCTATTGCAAAGAAAGAAACCATTCGGACATTATTTGTGCCAGTTTCCATTTACAATAATATTCGAGGAAATGATTGGACTTTAGGGTATGATACTGCGCTTAATAGTATTACTCAAAATGTGTTAAAGGTTCAGGATACCATTCAATCTCTAAAATATGATAAACCAAGATTATTTGGTTTTTCAATAGAGGGAAATCCTTCGACTAACATGCTGCAGGATATTTCTCTTGCGGTAGATGGAAACTATTTAGCAGTTGATTATGAGAAAGAGGAAATTGCCGCTTTATGTGAAGCCATAACAAAGAGCTATACATATACAAAAACGTCAAGTGTCTTAATATATAGCGAGTCTTTGCAAGCAGTTGTCCAAGATTCTGTAATTAGCAAGCTTGATGTAGATTGGAAATATACAGAAATTAATGAAGCACTTTGTATGGGAACAAATCCGACAGCTATTGATCGAATCCTTGCAAACGAACTAGCGGATGAAGTATTGCGATGGACAAATAATAATTGTTTGACAGGTGAGCTTGTCGTTCATAAAGATGGAATTCAATTTAAATAAAGGCTAAGCCAAATAAAGCTATGACTTCCTAAGAAAATTTAGCACATCATTATGTTTGTGTTTAGCATTAAATAAATCAAAAAAGGATGAGGAAAATGAGTAATCAAGTAAAAACAAACATTGAGCAATTAGCAGTAAATACGATTCGTACATTATCAATTGATGCCATTGAAAAATCAAATTCAGGTCACCCAGGAATGCCAATGGGGGCAGCACCTATGGCATATACACTATGGGCAAAGGAAATGAATCATAATCCAGCTAATCCTAACTGGTTCAACCGTGATCGTTTTGTTTTATCAGCAGGACATGGTTCTATGCTTCTTTATAGCTTGTTACATTTATTTAATTATGGAGTAACAGTTGATGACTTAAAGAACTTCCGTCAATGGGGAAGCAAAACTCCAGGGCATCCAGAATTTGGACATACACCAGGTGTGGAAGCTACTACTGGTCCACTAGGACAAGGTATCGCAATGGCAGTTGGGATGGCAATGGCAGAGAGACATTTAGCAGAAACATATAACAAAGATAATTATCCAGTTGTTGACCATTATACGTATAGCATTTGTGGTGATGGTGATTTAATGGAAGGTGTATCTGCAGAAGCAGCATCTCTTGCAGGACACTTAAAATTAGGAAGATTAGTAGTATTATATGATTCAAATGATATTTCTTTAGATGGTGATTTACATCTTTCATTCTCAGAAAGTGTTCAAAAACGTTTTGAAGCATATGGATGGGAAGTAATTCGTGTAGAAGATGGCAATGACTTAACAGAAATTCAAGCAGCTATTGCACAAGCGAAAAAATCAGATGTACCAACATTAATCGAAGTAAAAACAGTAATTGGTTATGGTTCCCCAAATAAAGGTGGAAAATCTGCGTCACATGGTGCACCACTAGGAGCATCTGAAACACAATTAGCTAAACAAACATATGGTTGGTCTTACGAAGAAGCATTCCATGTTCCAGCAGAAGTTTCTGAGCATTATGCATCATTAGCGCAAGAGGGAGCAGAAAAAGAAAAAGCTTGGAATGAATTATATGAAGGCTATAAAGCAGCATATCCAGAGTTAGCAACACAACTAGATACAGCAATTAAAGGTGAGTTGCCTGCTGATTTACAAGAGAGATTACCTGAATTTAATGCAGGCGATTCTATGGCAACAAGAGATTCTTCTGGCAAAACAATTCAAGCAATCGCAAGTGCTGTACCTTCTTTCTTTGGAGGTTCTGCAGACCTTGCTGGTTCAAACAAAACATTAATGACTGCTGAGAAAAACTTTGCAATTGACGGTTATGCTGGCAGAAATATTTGGTTTGGTGTACGTGAATTTGCAATGGGTGCAGCATTAAACGGTTTAGCGCTACATGGTGGAGTAAAAGTATTCGGAGCAACATTCTTCGTATTCTCTGATTATTTACGTCCAGCAATCCGCTTAGCTGCATTAATGAAATTGCCTGTTACTTATGTATTCACACATGACAGTATCGCAGTTGGAGAAGACGGTCCAACACATGAGCCAGTGGAACAACTTGCATCATTACGTGCAATGCCAGGACTTTCTATTATTCGTCCAGCAGATGCAAAAGAAACAGCTGCTGCATGGCAACTTGCTGTAGAAAGCACAGATACACCAACAGCACTAGTATTAACACGTCAAAACTTGCCAACATTAGATTTGACAAAGGCTGAAGTATACGAAGGCGTAAAAAAAGGTGCTTACACTGTTTCAACTGGTAAAGAAGCAGCACAAGCTTTAATCTTAGCATCTGGCTCAGAAGTTTCCCTTGCAATGAAAGCACAAGCAGCATTAGCAGAAGAAGGAATTTCTGTAAATGTGGTAAGTATGCCAAGCTGGGATCGTTTTGAACAACAATCAGCTGAGTATAAAGAGAGCGTATTACCAGAAAGTGTTCAAGCACGCGTTGGTATTGAAGCTGGTGCATCTCTAGGATGGAGAGAATACATTGGAGCTAAAGGTGAGCATATCACAATCGATCATTTCGGAGCATCTGCGCCTGCTGATAAACTATTCCAAGAGTATGGATTTACAGTAGAAAATGTAGTAGCAAAAGTAAAATCTTCTATTGCTAAAACAAAATAAGAATAAAGTTTAAATAAAATACAAAATACAATAAAAAGAAGCTATTGACCATGAAATATGGTTTTTAGCTTCTTTTTTTTATCTGTAAAATAATAGAAATGGTTACGGAATAATAATTAAGCTATAAATGTCATTAAGTAGTTGTCAATTTTATTGATAGTTTTTATGGTAAAAATAGATAAGTTTAGTCACAGTAAAGGATATGAGTAGTTATTGAATAAACGAGATTTAACCAATATTTACAATAGGCAACTTTGTATGAATTATTGTACAAGTGAATCACTTGTGACACAATTCACAAACTAGTTATGGAAATGAAAGCGAATACAATATAGGTTTTATTCATGCTACAATGAAATCAAGCTAAGAGGTGATAGATAATGTACCTTGATGAAAGAAGTAATAATTTATTAAAGGAAGTATTGAGTAATCCTGATACCTCAAACATAAAGCTAGAGAAAAAGTTCGAGCTATCCCGAAGGCAAGTCAGTTACAGTTTTCAGAAAATCAATGATTGGCTAGAATCAAATAATTATCCTGCTATAAAAAGAACGAATGGTGGAAAATTCATTATTAGCCCAGTCATTATGGAATTATTCGCTGAAAAGACAGATGAGCAGGCGGATAAGCATTATATTCCATCTGAAACAGAAAGAGCTCAATTTATTCTATTGTATATTATCAGTAGTGATGAAGAGCTTTCCTTACTTCATTTTACTAGTGCCCTAGGAGTTAGTAAAAATACAATCCTCCGGGATATGAAGAATGTTCAGCAAATGATTGAGCCATACGGACTTGGTATTAGTTATTCAAGATTGAAAGGATATGAGTTAAACGGGAAAGAATGGAATGTTCGAAAATTATTAGTGGAAGTATTGGAAAATATCTTGGCTATTTACAATGGCGACGTATATATTCGAAAGTTTATCAGTATATCTAAAGACTATCTGACAACTATTAAGAAACGGCTAGGAGAAGTTGAAAGCAGTTTAAATCTTCAGTTCATAGATGAACGAATCAATCTTTTACCATATATTTTAGCGGTAATTTTAAAGCGAATAAAAAATGGAAAAGTAATTCAAGATTTTTACCATATTGATTATCGTTCATTGTCAGATACGAAAGAATATATTGCTGCAGAAATATTAATTAAAGATATTAAGCAAATCCCTAAAGAAGAACATCTGTTTATGACCCTACAGCTGCTGACATCTAAAATATTATCAGCCCAGTTTTTATCCGATCATCAAATCCCAGAGTTGATGAAAGCATTAGGAATTTTTCTTCATACATTTGAAACTAAGGCGTGTATTGTATTTAAGGAAAAAGAAGCATTGCTTGAAAGATTAGTTCTTCATATGAAACCTGCTTATTATCGAATGAAGTATAATTTAACAACGAATTATACGATGATGGAAAAAGTAAGTGAGGAATTCGAAACGCTTCATTTTATTGTAAAGGATTCTATTTCGCCAGTAGAAGAATATATAGGATGTCCTATACCAGAAAGTGAATTAATGTTCATAACTATCTTTATCGGGGGACATTTAATTAGCTCAGGGGAAACCATTCAGAAGAAGAAGAAAGCAGTAGTAGTTTGTCCTAATGGTGTATCGATCTCGCGCTTAATGGAAAGTACATTGCGTGAATTATTCCCTGAATTTTATTTTCATCAGGCTTTGTCTATTCGAGAATTTCAACAACTATATTATCAAGTTGATATTATATTTTCACCAGTACCATTGCAAACGGATACAAAACAATTTGTCATTAATCGCATATTATCTGATTTTGAGAAAGTTCAGCTTAGACAAAGGGTATTAGGTGAGATATTTGGTTTAAATTCAAATGTAATAAACATTGAGCAATTAATGGGGAAAATTGAGAAGTATGCCTCTATAAAGGACAAAGAGTCCTTGCGAAATGCATTACAGGAGCATTTTTCAATTGCCGCTATTGGCGAACTAAAGGAGCCTATGACAAAAGCGGATTTATCGCTAGCTTCTCTATTGACACCAGAAATGATTAAAGTGGTAAAAAGTGTAGAAAATTGGCAACAAGGAATAAAAATAGCAGCTGATCAGCTGTTGAAAAAAGGAAGCATAACAGCAAATTATGTAGAAGAAATGTTGAGACAATATCCAACAATGGCACAGCATATTGTTCTAAGAAATGTAATTGCAATTCCTCATGCAGGTCCAGAAGCTGGCGTAAATAACGTCTGCATGAGTTTATTAAAAATCGAAGATGGTATCCCTTTTAATGATAAATATAAAGTACATTATATTGTGGTGCTAGCATCAACAGATAAACATAAACATCTTTACGCACTTCGACAGCTCATGGGCCTATCAAAAAATAGAGAAGTTATCAGTAATCTAAATAAGAGCAATCATTCAAATCAAATATATGAGATTATCAAAAAATATTCTTAATGTTAAATGAAAGTGGAGGAGTTTAAAATGGCAGTTGCTTCTTTTATTAAAGAAAGCTTAGTAAACGTCGGATTAAAGGCAGATAATCAAGATCAGCTTTTTAATACAATGTATGAAAAGGCATTTGAGCAAGGTTTTGTAAAGGAGACATTCCTCCCGAAAATTAAGGAGAGAGAATCAATTTTTCCAACAGGACTTTGTATCAATAACTATAGTATCGCTATACCTCATACAGATCCAGAGCATGTAGTAGAGCAATTTATCGCCGTTTCTGTATTAGATAAACCAGTAACCTTTCATCTAATGGAAGATAATACAAAAACAACAGAAGTGCAAGCTGTATTGATGCTTGGATTGAATCAGCCACATAGTCAAATTGAGGTTCTCCAAGAATTAATGCAGGTTATCCAAGTAGAGGACCATTTAGAAAAGCTTATCCATGCGAAAGACAAAGCGGATATAACAGCATTATTTCATAGCATCAAAATTTCTTGAAAGGTGGTGAGGTAGATTGAACAGGCAAACAGTTCTCGTTGCATGTGGTGCAGGAATTGCTACCTCAACAGTAGTTCTTGATCATTTAGAAGAATTGATTGAAAGGGAAAATATAAAAGTGGAGCTTGTTCAATGCAAAATAGCAGAAGTCGCAAGTTTACAGTCTAATGCAGATTTAATTGTTGCAAGTACCATATTGCCAACCAAATATTCCATTCCTGCACTTAGTGCAACTGCTTATATTAGTGGAATTGGGATTGAGGAGTTAGACAAAGAAATCTTAAGTTATTTAAAAAAATAAATGGTTAGACAGCAAAAAAAGAATTGCTTCTATATAGATAATACAAAGATTGAAGGGAGAGTATTAAAATGAAAAAAGGTAAAATTCTTGTAGCATGTGGTGCAGGTATTGCAACTTCAACAGTAGTGTGTAACCGTGTCGAAAATTTGGTGAAGGATAACCATCTTAATGCGGAAGTAGTTCAATGCAAAATAGCAGAGGTTTCATCTCTTCAAGGGGATGCAGTTTTAATCGTATCAACAACCATTCTTCCAAAACAATACGATATTCCTGCTATTGTAGCAACTGGATATATTAGTGGAATAGGAATGGAGCAAATTGATCAGCAAATCCTTGATCATTTCAAAAACTAATTTTTTAAAAGATTAAAATCTTCTTAGAATGAGAATTCAGCCAGACAATAGAGGCGGGGTAACCTGCCTACTATACCTACCTTGGTGTATAGGATACACAAATATAAATAATATGTGACGAGAGGAGATTCAAAATGAGTCAACTTTTAGATGGAGTACAGTATGTCCTAAGCTTAGGACCAACCGTTATTTTGCCAATTGCTATCCTTATTATCGGACTTATTTTCCGGACAGGATTTAAAAAAGCATTTCGCTCCGGTTTAACAATTGGAATTGGTTTTGTCGGTATTAACTTAGTTATTGGTGTTCTTACAGGCAGCTTAGGACCAGCTGCACAAGCGATGGTGGAACGTTTTGGTTTAAATTTACACGTAATTGATGCTGGTTGGCCAGCGGCAGCAGCAGGTGCTTGGGCATCACCGGTTGCAGCAATCCTTTTACCGATTTGTTTGGGCGTAAACTTATTAATGATTTTCTTAAAATTAACAAAAACATTAAATGTAGACATTTGGAATTACTGGCATTTTATTGCCGCTGGTGCAACTGGTTATATTTTAACAAATAGCTGGATTTTTGCAATCCTTTGTGCCGTTATTTATGAAGTAATTGTGTTAATTATTGCAGATAAAACACAGCCAATGGTTGAAAAGTTTTATGGATTACCAGGTATTACTTTCCCAACTGCTTCTACAGCATCATTCGCACCACTTGGTATTTTACTTGGTTTATTAATCGAAAAAATTCCTGGCTTACAAAAGATTAAAGCAGATCCTGACGTTATTCAAAAGAGAATGGGGATTTTTGGAGAGCCTATGATGATGGGCTTTATCTTAGGGATTGTCATCGGAATTCTAGCTGGATACAACGTAGGAGATGTGTTCCAGGTTGGTATTTCAATGGGAGCAGTTATGCTTTTATTACCACGTATGGTTAAGATTTTAATGGAAGGCTTACTACCTATTTCTGAAGCTGCGCGTGAATATTTGAGAAAACGATATGCTGGTAGAGAATTATATATTGGTTTAGACGCTGCATTGGCAGTTGGTCATCCAGCTGTTATGGCAACTGCACTTATTTTGGTCCCTATTACATTGTTTTTAGCAGTTATTCTTCCAGGGAACCAAGTACTCCCTTTTGGGGATCTTGCAACAATTCCATTTTTAGTAGCATTCATTGTTGGAGCTAGAAAAGGGAATATCATCCATTCTGTTATTGTAGGCACAATTATGATAGCGTTTTCTCTTTATATGGCAACTGATTTTGCACCTGTATTTACACAAATGCTTGCAGGTGGATCATTTGAAATGCCGGGTGGCGCTACTCAAGTATCTAATTTAGACACTGGAGGAAACTTGCTGAACTGGTTAGTATTAAAGGTTTCTCAGCTTTTCCAAGGTGTATTTTAATCCATAATAATTGGTTGAAAAGTAACTAGGAGGATGTAATCAATGAAAGCTATAACTAAATTAAAATCTGGCTATGATGAAATGGAGTTAATCGATATCGATGAGCCTTCTGCATATGATGATAAAGTAAAAATAAAGGTTGCTTTCACAGGCATTTGTGGATCAGATATCCATACTTTTAAAGGGCAATATAATAGTAAAAATACGCCTGTTGTATTAGGGCATGAATTTTCTGGTGTAGTGGTAGAGGTCGGAAAGGATGTATCCCAAATAAAGGTTGGAGACCGAGTAACGAGTGAAACTACCTTTACAACTTGTGGAGAATGTATCTATTGCCAAGAAAAAGACTATAACCTTTGTCCGAATCGAACAGGGCTTGGAACCCAGGTAAATGGGAGTATGGCAGAGTATGTGATTGCTAGAGAAGAAAGCGTTCATGTATTAAATGAGAATATTAGTTTAGAAGCGGCCGCATTAACAGAGCCATTAGCTTGCTGTGTCCACGCTGCATTAGAAAAAACAACCATTAATGAAAAGGATACAGTATTAGTATTTGGTCCTGGTCCAATTGGCTTGTTATTATGTCAAGTAGTCAAAGCCCAAGGTGCCTTCGTCATTTTGGCTGGTATTACAAAAGACAGAAAAAGATTAGATTTAGCAACAGAAATTGGTATTGATGTAGTCGTTGACCTGTTACAAGAAGATTTAAGTAAAATAGTAGATCAGTATACGGATGGCTATGGAGCAGATAAAGTGTTTGATTGTTCTGGTGCCATACCAGCGGTTAACCAAGGGCTTGCATTAACAAAGAAAAAAGGAACCTTCATACAGGTAGGTCTATTTGCGAAGAAATTGAATGAGATTGATCAAGAATCCATTATTCAAAGAGAAATTATTTATATAGGGTGTCGTTCTCAAAAACCAAGCTCTTGGGATATTGCTTTGCAATTGCTTGAGGCTGGAAAAATTGATACCGATAGAATGATTACAAAAATTGTCTCACTTGATGAATGGCGTAATGGTTTTGAAAAGGTGATGGCAGGTGACGAGATAAAAGTTTTAATTAAATCATAAGCATTACTAACAGATAAAAAATACTCCTCTTCTATACTTAAAGTGGAGTATTTTTATCTGTTTAATAAGTATTTTTCAATCACAATAATAAACAAAGAGCAAAACAATAATGAAGATGAAAACGTATACATAAATATTTGTTTTATGTGATAAAATGAACATGCTGAAAAGCTAGAATGAAATGATTGGAATCAAAGCGTTTTATCTTTTTAAGATTCTGTTTAATTGAGTCGATTATAGAAAGGATGAGGAGCATGAAGTTAGCCATTGCATGTGATCATGGTGGATTTTCCTTAAAAGAAGTAGTGAAAAAATATTTATTGGACCAAGAAATAGAAGTTGAAGATTTTGGCTGTCATAGTAAAGAAAGTGTTGATTTTCCAGACTACGCAAAAAAAGTGGGAGATTCCATCATGGAAGGTAAAAATGAATTGGGAATTCTATGTTGTGGCACTGGTATTGGAATGAGTATTGCAGCAAACAAAATAAAGGGAATTCGTGCCGCTGTTGTAGGTGATGTATTCTCAGCAAAGGCTACAAGAGAACATAATAATAGCAATGTCCTTTGCTTAGGAGAGAGAGTTACAGGAGAAGGATTAGCAGTATTAATAGTAGAAGCATGGCTCCAGGCAGAATTTTTAGGTGGCAGACATGAAAAAAGAGTTGGAGCAATTGGCGAATTAGAGAAACATCTTTGTTGATAGAAAAAGATGATTACAAAGATAAAAGGATGTTAAACAGCTAATGGAATAGAAATCTATGATTCTAGATAATAAGGATAAACAGGGGGCATCTCTTTGAAAGTAGGCATCATTATTGCGGGGATATTACCTGCAGGAGTTAGACAAATTATTCACAAATTGTTTAATGGATTGGCTCCATGTCATCAATTATTTGGGATTGAAGTAAAGAAAGAAACAGGAGTAGCAGACTATCTTGAATTTATTGTAAATAATGATTCTCCTTATCTTAGTGAGTCAGTACTGAAGCCTTCAACATTATCAGTTAACATGCAGTGGGAAGAAATTTGTGCCCCGATGGATAGGATTATTTTTATTGGCGACGTTCATGCAAAAGAACAATGGCAGAAATCGTTAATAAGAAGCGGAAAAATCATATCGTTATATGTTCCTGTTTCTATATATAACGATATCGAAGGTTCAGATTGGTCATTAGGCTATGACACGGCTATTAATAGCATTACGCAAATGATTTTAAAAGTGAAAGACACGATTCACTCCTTAAAATATGAGCAACCAAGATTATTTGGCTTTTCAATTAAGGGATCACCATCGCCTAATATGCTTGAAGATATCTCGATGGCAGTCGATGGTTATTTTATAGCAAATCCATTTGAACGAGAAGAAGGTCAGCTTTTATCCAATAAAGTTGATGGAAGTTTTAACCACGTTCATACATCCTCTGTATTAGTATACAGTCATACAAACAGAGCAAGAGTGAAAGAGCATTTAATTGATCATTTGAATGTGGATTGGAAATACACAGAAATTGATGAAGCACTTTGTATGGGAACAAATCCAACAACGATTGACCGAATATTAGCAAATGAAATAGCAGAAACAATTGTATGGTGGTTAAAAAATAATCATCCTACAGGAGAAATAACGGTAAAAAGAGATGGAGTTCTTTACCAAGATAAAAAATAGGAAGGAATGATAATATGAATAATACAGTTGCGATAAATTTAGACAAACTAGCAGTTAATACGATTCGTACATTATCGATTGATGCCATTGAAAAATCAAATTCTGGTCATCCAGGAATGCCGATGGGGGCAGCTCCAATGGCCTATGCTTTATGGGCAAAAGAAATGAATCATAATCCAGCTAATCCTAATTGGTTCAACCGAGACCGTTTTGTTTTATCAGCAGGACATGGTTCCATGCTTCTGTATAGCTTGTTACACCTATTTAATTATGGTGTAACTATTGATGACTTAAAAAACTTCCGTCAATGGGAAAGCAAAACCCCAGGTCATCCAGAATTTGGACATACACCAGGTGTTGAAGCAACGACTGGTCCATTAGGGCAAGGAATTGCGATGGCAGTTGGTATGGCAATGGCAGAAAGACATTTAGCAGAAACATATAATAAAGACAACTTCCCTGTGGTAGATCACTATACGTATAGTATTTGTGGGGACGGTGATTTAATGGAGGGAGTATCTGCTGAGGCTGCATCACTTGCAGGTCACTTAAAGTTAAGCAGATTAATAGTATTATATGATTCCAATGATATTTCCCTAGATGGTGATTTGCATCTATCATTCTCTGAAAGTGTTCAAAAACGTTTTGAAGCTTATGGCTGGGAAGTAATTCGAGTAGAAGATGGAAATAATATAGAGGAAATTCATAAAGCCATCAAAAAAGCAAAACAATCAGACATTCCTACACTAATAGAAGTGAAAACAGTTATTGGTTATGGTTCACCAAATAAAGGTGGGAAGTCTGCTTCACATGGTGCACCATTAGGAACTACTGAAACATTGTTGGCAAAACAAACATATAGTTGGCAATATGAAGAAGCATTCCATATTCCAACGGAAGTTTCGAATCATTATGCGAAATTGGCTAAAGAAGGCGAAGAAAAAGAGCAAGCTTGGAATGAATTATATGAAGACTATAAAACGTCATATCCAGAATTAGCAACCCAATTCGAAAGTGCGATAAAAGGAGAGTTACCAGTTGATCTACAAGAAAAGCTACCTGAATTTAATGCAGGAGATTCTTTGGCTACAAGAGACTCTTCAGGAAAAATAATTCAAGCAGCCGCGAAAGAAATCCCATTCTTATTTGGTGGATCTGCAGACCTTGCTGGTTCAAACAAAACATTAATGACTGCTGAGAAAAACTTTGCAATCGACGGTTATGCTGGCAGAAATATTTGGTTTGGTGTACGTGAATTCGCAATGGGTGCAGCGTTAAACGGTTTAGCGCTACATGGTGGAGTGAAAGTATTCGGAGCAACATTCTTCGTATTCTCTGATTATTTACGTCCAGCAATCCGCTTAGCTGCATTAATGAAATTGCCGATAATCTATGTATTCACACATGATAGTATTGCTGTTGGAGAAGATGGTCCAACTCATGAGCCAATTGAACAATTAGCTTCCCTTCGCGCTATGCCAGGTTTATCGATTATACGTCCCGCAGATGCCAAAGAAACAGCAGCAGCGTGGCAACTTGCATTAGAAAGTACAGATACACCGACAGCGTTAGTATTAACACGACAAAACTTGCCAACATTATCGTTAACGAAAGCAGAAGCTTATGAAGGGGTAAGAAAAGGAGCGTATACTGTTTCCGCCGCAAAAGAGGAAGCACAAGCATTAATTTTAGCAACCGGTTCAGAAGTGTCTCTTGCCATTAAAGCTCAATCAGCATTAGCTGAAGAAGGAATTTCAGTAAATGTGGTAAGTATGCCAAGCTGGGATCGTTTTGCAAAACAAACGGAAACATACAAAGAGAGCGTCTTGCCAGAAAGTATTCAGGCTCGCGTTGCGATTGAAGCTGGAGCATCATTAGGTTGGAGAGAATATATCGGGGCAAAAGGAGAACACATTACCATTGATCATTTCGGTGCATCAGCACCAGCGGATAAACTATTCCAAGAGTATGGATTTACCGTAGAAAATGTAGTAGCAAAAGTAAAATCTTCTATTTCTAAAACAAAATAAAGTTAAAATAAGCCAATGACCTTTATATATAGGTTGTTGGCTTTATTTATAGAACATGAAATATAAAGCGCAAATATCTTCAATAGTAGCAAAAAGAGATAATATTTCTTCCACAGAGTCTTTCTATTACCATATTAGTAGAATATAATAGATTTATATAATAAAAGATTAAATTCCTTAAAATAAAGGAATGAATAGATGGAAAGCTTATTGTAAGGATGGGGGAAGTTTTATGTGGCAAGATTGGTTGCTCGAGCTTTTAAAAGGATTTGGTAAACTATTTTTGAATCCTGTTTTCTATTTATCGTTTTTATTTGCTGCTTATTTAGGGGTTGCTAGAGTAAAAAAAGAAAGAAGAAATTTCACAGTAAGAGCACAGAACGCTTATTTTGAACTGAAACAATTACTGCCAATGGGGATTATCATTGGACTTTGTATATCAGTTTTTTCCATCGGACTTGTCCTAGTAGTTCCAATGGAATTTGTTGTTTTTACAGGGATTATTACAATCGTTTTAGCGTTAATTGGAAAAACGAGAATGTTATCTCCTGTCTACACAGCTGGATTAGGAATAATTGTTAGCAGTGTTTCGCTTTTCCTTGGATGGGATTATTTCTTGTTTTCGAAAAATAATCTGAGTTCATCTGAATATATTTTTCCAACTGCTGTAATTTTATTAGGGTTATTGATTATTTCCGAGGGAATATTTGTTCGTAATAATGGAGTGAAAGCAACTTCGCCACGGCTGAAGAAAAGTAGACGAGGGCAAGCGATAGGTGTCCATCTATTAGAGAGGGCTTGGATTTTGCCAGTATTTTTATTTATTCCTTCAGGATTGCTGACGATTCCGTTTGAATGGTGGCCAATGTTTACTGTAGGCAATCAAACATATTCCCTACTCTTGGTTCCATTTTTGATTGGATCAAAAATGGAAGTTCAAGGAGAACATCCGATTATTGCCACAAGAAATGTAGGAAGAAACATTATTATTCTTGGTTCTATTATGGTAGTAGGCGGAGCTGCAGCTTATTTGTATCCACTAGCTTCCATTGCTTTAGTATTAGTAGCAATTATTGGTCGCGAATGGATTACGAGGAAGCAGAAAAGCAAAGAAAAGAATAAATCCTTCTACTTTTCTAGAAAAAATAATGGTGTTGTAATATTAGGAATTGTCCCAGATTCCCCAGCGGATAAAATGGGTCTGAAAATTGGCGAAATGATTTCGAAGGTTAATAGTATTCCTGTTCAAGATAAAAACCAGTTATATAAAGCATTACAAAAAAACTCAGCCCATTGTAAATTAGAAGTGTTCGATGCAAATGGCGAAATTCGTTTTGTGCAAAGAGCCTTATATGAAGGGGATCATCATGAATTAGGACTGCTATTAATTCCTGACGAGAAAGTACATGGAAATGAAGCGGTCTAAAGAATAAACACATAACCAATAAAAAAGAGGCTGGGACATAAGCATTTCAACCAATAATAAACACGAATATTCATGCGATTAATCCGCGTGAATATTCGTGTTTATTATTTTGGAAAAAGGTTTAAAAAACGAAGTGTAATGGAGCGGAGGACGCTCGACTCCTGCGGGAAAGAGAGGAAAGGCTGAGACCCCGCAGCGCATGCGAGGAGGCTCAGCTTCCTCCCCGGCGCATCGTGCGTCCGTAGCGCAATGGAACGACTTAGTTTTTACACTTGACTATATTTAAAAACTTAGATCCATGAGAAAGTAGCTTTATTAAAGAGCTAAATTAGAGATTGTTCGTCTTTAAAGATTAGTTATTTAGTTTTGTCCCAGCCTCTTTTAATAAAGAATAGAATGATAGTTTACAGTGTACATATGTCAACTACGAGCGATATTTAATCTCTGATGCTATAATCCGTTTATAGATAAGTCAAAGAAAAGAGGGTTAGAATGAAATTAGATGAATTTAAAATAGGACAAAGCTTTAGAACAAAATCCTTTAAAGTTACAAAAGAAGAGATAATAAAGTTTGCAGGAGAATTTGATCCCCAATATATGCATGTAAATGAAGAGAAAGCAAAGGAAGGCAGATTTAAAGGAATAATTGCTTCTGGTATCCATACTTTAGCTATTTCATTCAAACTATGGGTAGAAGAGGAGAAATATGGGGAGGATGTTATAGCTGGAACAGAAATGAATCATATTAAATTTTTGAAAGCCGTTTTTCCAGGAGATGAACTTTATACGATTGTAAAAGTTCTCGAAAAAAAGCAAAATAGGAGTGCTACTGGAATTCTTACAGTTTTGCTTAGCACGTATAATGATAAAAAGGAAGAAGTATTTGAAGGGGAATTATCTGTACTCATCAAACAATGAATAAACAGGATTAGTAATTGATTAATGTAGTCTTGCTGTCATTAAGCTGTCTTAAAGGAGCTTAATGGCAGTTTTTTTTTTGGTTAAAAGCGATAACTATAAAAATAAAAAGAATTTTTAACACTTTGTGAACTTTTACACAATCTATAAGGTTGATGTTATACTTTGGTAGATAAACGCATCAACGCAATTATCAGATTATGAAATTATTTGGAGGATAAATGATGAAAAAGAAATTTATTGCAGCCTTTATTTTTGCTTTTTCTTTCGTACTTATTATTGCAGGTTGTGGAAATGAAAAAACAAATAGCACACAAAAACAAGAAAATGAAGAAAAGGAAGCGGAGGCAGTATCGGGAGCTTCTCAAACAAGCTATACACCATATGAAGAGCTTAAAGACAGCTACGATATCATCATTGTTGGAGCTGGCGGGGCTGGGATGACTGCTGCATTAGAAGCAAAGGCCAAAGGATTAAATCCTGTTATTTTAGAAAAAATGCCTGTTGCAGGTGGAAATACAACAAAAGCTTCTTCTGGTATGAATGCTTCTGAAACTAAGTTTCAAAAAGAGCAAGGCATTGAAGATAGTAACGATCTTTTTTATGAAGAAACATTAAAGGGTGGACATGAAACAAATGATAAGGAAATGCTGCGTTTCTTTGTTGATAACTCAGCTAGTGCGATTGAATGGCTAGATACGCTTGGTATTCGTTTGAATAATTTAACGATTACTGGTGGGATGAATGAAAAACGTACCCACCGACCTGAAGATGGATCAGCAGTAGGGCAATATATTGTAGATGGTTTATTGAAAAACGTTCAAGAAAATGGGATACCTCTTTTTGTCAACGCAGATGTGAAGGAAATAACTGAAAAAGATGGAATTGTAAATGGTGTAGACGTACTTTTCAATCAAACAGAGGAAAAAACAATTACAGCAAAAGCGGTGGTTGTCACTACAGGTGGTTTTGGCGCTAATATGGAAATGATAAAAGAAGTAAGAAGTGATCTAGGAGACTATGTAACAACAAACCAAGCTGGTAGCACTGGTGATGGTATTAAAATGATAGAAAAATTAGGAGGAGCAACGGTTGATTTAGAGCAAATTCAAGTCCATCCAACAGTACAACAAGAGGAGTCTTACTTAATTGGTGAAGCTGTTCGTGGTGAAGGAGCAATCTTGGTATCTGCCGAAGGAAAAAGATTCACAAATGAACTTGATACTCGTGATAAAGTAACAGCAGCAATTAATGAACTACCAGAAAAATCAGCATACTTAGTGTTTGATTCTGGCGTAAAATCACGTGCAAAAGCAATTGAACAATATGAGGAAATGGGCTTTGTGTTAGAAGGAGAAACAATAGAAGCGCTTGCTGAGAAAATGAATGTTTCTTCAGATGAACTGCAAGTAACATTAGATACTTGGAATAAAGCTGTTACAAATAAAGAAGATCAAGCTTTTGGAAGAACAACAGGAATTGAAAATGATTTGTCAAAGGCACCTTACTATGCTATTAAAATTGCTCCTGGTATTCATTATACAATGGGTGGAGTAAAAATAAATACAAATACAGAGGTACTTAATGAAGATGGTCAGGCCATTCCAGGATTATTTGCTGCAGGAGAAGTAACCGGTGCTCTACATGGTGAGAATAGAATTGGAGGAAATTCTGTTGCAGAGATTATCATCTTTGGTCGTCAAGCAGGTGTAAAGTCTGCAGATTATGTAAAAGCTCAATAGATTATTTTGAAAAAACAATAGAAGTTAAAAAAATTACATTGGTAAGATAAAAGATTCAAATCGTGTATGATTTGAATCTTTTATTTTGGAAAAATCCATTGTTGAAGAATGGAGGACATCGGACAAACGTTTTCCGTCATACTTTAATTGCAAAGGGGAGTTGGGGAAAATGAATAAAGAGGATAAGAAACAAATAATTATTGTCGTAATGGACATATCGAAAATGAAGCGATTTGTTATGATGGATATGGGAATAGGCACATTATCTTATTACTTAATTAAAATGATAAATGGAAATATTGTTATCGATCTAATTGGAAGCACGATTATTACAGAGGGTGTAAAGAGAATGTATAAGGAGATGAATAGTAGAAGAAAAATAGACTAATACATAGAATTCCATTAACTTTCCTTAAGAAATTTGTAAAAGGGAGGAAAGAAATTATCCCTTTTACGTATAATTAAAAAAGCGCTCTTCATTATTCAGCAAAGATTGTATGGGTATAGAGCTAGATGACTATAGATATAATCTACTCATAAATAAATTGACGAATATTTCGAAATTGGTTAAAATCTTTCCTGAGAGAAACATTTTTAAACGAAGATATAATTTTTATATATACGAAAAAAGTTAGAAATAATACAGAGGAATAAGGGGGATTTAAATGCCCGAAAATTTATTGGTTGCATTTGGTTTGACATTATTAGCGGGGCTGGCTACTGGGATAGGAAGTATGCTTGCATTTTTTACATCGACCACGAATACAAAATTTCTCTCTTGGATGCTAGGTTTCTCTGCCGGTGTGATGATTTATGTATCGATGATTGAAATCTTTGTGAAAGCAAAAGATGCATTAGTTGGATCATTAGGACAGCAAACGGGTAATTGGCTTACTGTAGCAGGGTTCTTTGGTGGAATATTGTTAATTGCTTTAATAGATAAATTTGTTCCTGAACAAGGAAACCCACATGAGTTAAAGAAAGTGGAAGATATTAATAAATCTAATGTAAAACAGACAGATCACTCTCTTTTGAAAATGGGAAGTTTTACTGCACTGGCAATTGCTATTCACAATTTTCCAGAAGGGATTGCAACCTTCACTGCAGCTCTTCAGGATCCGGGACTTGGTGTAGCAATTACCGTTGCGATAGCGATACATAATATTCCAGAGGGAATCGCAGTTGCAGTCCCTGTTTATTTTGCGACAGGTGATCGAAGAAAAGCATTTAAACTTTCCTTTTTGTCAGGATTAGCAGAACCAGTCGGCGCGATTGTTGCCTTCCTTATTTTAATGCCATTTCTAAATGATGTTATGTTTGGACTAATTTTTGCAGCAGTAGCAGGCATTATGGTTTTTATTTCACTAGATGAATTATTGCCAGCAGCAAAAAAATATGACGAAGGTCACCTATCGATATACGGCTTAATAGCAGGAATGGCTGTGATGGCAGTAAGTCTGTTATTGTTTATTTAAAGCTTGGTTGAATAATATTAAATGAATTACGCTATTCAGTTTTTTAAAAATTATTTCCTTTTTGAAGCAAAAAAAACTTTTAACAACGAAGTGGGGGACAGTCCACTCCTACGGGGAATAAAGCAAGCTTTAGCCAAGGAGCTAAGGTTGTCCCCCCACTTTTTCAAGAAATGCCTAGTTCTAAATCACTTCTTCTCCAATAAATTATTTTCCTTCTCCATTTTCTCCACTTCTAATTTCATTTTATTTGTTTCTAATAAAAAATTTTCATGCTTTAATCTTTCAAGCTCCAATTGATCTTTTAGCATAGCATGATTTAATTTTGTCTGCTTCTCTAAATGGGTAGTTATAATACCAGCTAGGGGAATAGAAAATACAGTTAAAACGATAATGACAGTAATCATTTTTTAACTCCTTCTGTTTTTACTAAATAATACGGCTGTATAAAGCAAAAGTTTCAATTATTTAAAGGCCAAAGAGGGCTTCTCTCTATAGATTTGGATTTTTTTTACTGCATAACAATAGACGTAAATGAAATGATATAAAGGTAGTAAAAAAATTTAAGGACGGTGGCTGCTCTATGACGGTAATTTCAGACGTTAAACAAACAATTGCTGGTTTAAAAAGTGCACAAGCAAGTTTAGAAACCTTTGCTTTAGCTACAGATAACCAATCGGCAAAGCAAATATATCAAACTGCTGCACAACAAACACAACAAATAGTTGATTCCTTAAATCCAAGGCTACAAGAGATTGAGAAAGAAGAACCACAATATGCACAACAATAATATATGCTAAAAATATCGAGAAGCCGTTTTTAGGAGAAAATTGACTTCCCTTCTATATAAACGGCTTCTCTTCTATTGGAGGAAAAGATGACTGTTGCATCAAATGTGAAGCAGACTTTAGCGAGTTTAAAAGGTATTGAATCCCAGCTATCTGCCTTTGCTCTTCATTCCATGGAGGAAGAGGCCCAAAAGGCTTTTCACGAAGCAATGGTATTAGTTGGAGAGATTAAAAATGATATTCAGCTAAGGGTATATCAATTAGAGCGAGAAGAAAAGGAATATAGCTCTTCTTAATGGGATGGTGAAAACATGTTTACAGTAGTTTTGCGTTCTTTGCTTTTTGTCATTGTATTATTTATTACCACAAAACTATTAGGAAAAAAGCATATTTCTCAGTTATCCCTTTTTGAATACATAGCAGGTATTACACTGGGAGATATCGCAGGAGAGGTTATCCTAAACTCCAGTCTTAGTGTTATGCATGGGATACTCGGGATATTCGTCTTTGCAATTATCTCCTATTTAGCAGATGTGATTTCCTTAAAAAGTAAGACATTGCGCAATGTAATAGAAGGTACTGGCACGGTATTGGTGGAAGATGGAAAACTCCTGGAAGGGAATTTGAAGAAAGAGCATTATACGATTGATGATTTTTCTACGCTTTTGCGGCAAAAAGATGTTTTTAGCTTGGCAGAAATTGAATATGCTGTACTTGAGCCAAAGGGAATGCTCAGTGTTTTATTGAAAAAGGAAAATAGACCAATCACTCCCAAAGATCTTAACATGAAAGTGCCAAGTGAAAAAGCGCCTCAAACGATTATAATGGATGGGAATATCGTTTATGATTCTTTAACAAAAGCGGGGAAAACACCAGCTTGGTTGCGTATGGAATTAGAGAAATTAGATGTAACATTAGATAATGTATTTCTAGGACAAGTTGATTCTTATGGTGAACTTACCATTGACATTTTTGACGATAAAATTAAGCTGGCAGAAGCACAAGAAAGACCACTATTGCTTGCGACGATAAAAAAAGTACAAGCAGACTTGGAAATGTATTCGCTACAAACAGATAATAAAGAGGCGAAATTAATGTATAGAAAAAATGCGGAGAAAATGGAGCAAGTAAAAAATAAAGTGAAATTGTATTTAGGAGAAAATTTCTAATGGAAAATAGATGAAAGAGAAGGATATATCATCTATTATAGAAGGGAGGATAACGATAATCATGACAAAATAATTGTAGGTGAACAGGATGGATAGACAGGCTGAAAAAGCATTAGTAGGAGAAACAGCAGCAATTCAATATGTAAAAGATGGTATGACAGTTGGACTAGGAACAGGATCTACAGCATTTTATGTGATTAAAACGATGGGCGAAATGATTAAGGCAGGGATGAATTTAAAAGGGGTTGCCACGTCAAAAGCTACGGAAAAATTAGCAAGTGAATATGGAATTCAATTAGTTGATATCAATGAAGTGGAAGAATTAGATATTGCCATTGATGGTGCGGATGAAATTGATGCCAATTTCTTTGCTATAAAAGGAGGAGGCGGAGCATTATTACGAGAAAAAATAATTGCGAGTGCTGCCAAAACCTTTATTGTTGTAGCTGATGGGAGCAAGAAAGTCCAAACCTTAGGCCATTTTCCTTTGCCTGTAGAGGTAGTTCCATTTGGGTATAAACAAACAGAGATAGCTATTCAGAAATTAGGGTGCAAAACAGAGTTGCGGATGAAAGACGAAGAGATTTATCATACGGATAATGGAAACTATATTATCGATTGTTCTTTTTCTAGTATCCAAAACCCCAAGCAATTACATCAAACACTGAATAATATAGTAGGAGTAGTAGAAAATGGTCTCTTTATTCATATGGTTGATGTATTAATCTCTGTAAATAAGCAGGACGAAATAATTGTTGATATAGCTAAAAATGAATAATGGTGAATATCGAATAATCATATATTAAAAATGAAATGTATTAAACATTAACTTGCAGTTAGCCCCGCGTCTAATACATGGTTAGGTGGGGGTAACTGCGTGATATCTCGTTGGATTTAACCATGCAGAAAAAATGTCTAATAAAGCTTAGTTTTTGAAAGCGTTTCCTTTTTGACTTTTCAATATACCATGAAAAATACCCCAATGAGAAAGAAGCATTATGTTAGAGAAAATGGCAATCAATAAGGGAGAGATAAAATGTCTTTACGAGAAGAAGCTTTACATATGCATCAGGTTAAACAAGGGAAATTAGGGATTTATGCAAAGATAGATGTGAAAAATGCCCATGATTTAAGTCTAGCTTATTCTCCAGGAGTTGCTGAACCGTGTAAAGAAATCTTCGAAAATCCTGAATCTGTATATGATTTTACGATGAAAGGGAATATGGTGGGCCTTTTGACAAACGGTACCTCTGTACTTGGTTTGGGGAATATTGGGGCAGCGGCCTCTCTTCCGGTTATGGAGGGAAAAGCAATTTTATTAAAAAGCTTTGCTGGAGTAGATGCCTTTCCGATTGCTTTAAATACAACAGATAAAGATAAGATAGTGGAAACTGTGAAATTAATGGCTCCTACTTTTGGTGCAATCCACCTAGAAGACATTGCTGCACCTGATTGTTTTCAAATAGAAGAACGATTAAAGCAAGAATTAGATATTCCTGTATTTCATGATGATCAGCATGGAACGGCGATTGTAGCATTAGCTGGTCTTATTAATGCACTGAAGCTTGTAAATAAAGAAATGAAGGATTTAAAAATTGTTATAAATGGGGCTGGTGCTTCCGGGATAGCCATTGCGAAACTTCTCTTTTCTTCTGGTGTAACCAATATGATTTTATGTGACACAAAAGGGGAGATTTATGCAGGGAGATCTGTTGGAATGAACCAAGCAAAAGAATCTGTGGCAACCTTTACAAATGGAGAAAATGAAAAAGGGTCTTTGCGTGATGCTATTAAAGGAGCGGACGTATTTATTGGAGTTTCTGTCGCAGGTACCTTAACAAAAGAGATGGTACGAACGATGAATCAGGACGCAATTATTTTTGCGCTGGCAAATCCAGTGCCAGAAATAAATCCTGCTGAAGCGAAAGAAGCAGGTGCTAGGATAATCGGAACAGGAAGATCTGATTTTCCGAACCAAGTAAATAATGTATTGGCATTCCCAGGTGTTTTTCGTGGTGCTTTAGATGTCCGAGCAACGGCTATTAATGAAGCGATGAAAAAAGCTGCTGCTGAAGCAATTGCAGAATTAATTGCGGAATCAGAGTTGGATGAAGAGTATGTTATTCCAAGTCCTTTTGATGCAAGAGTAGCTCCCGCTGTTGCGGCGGCTGTTGCGAGAACAGCAATGGAAACAAATGTAGCGAGAATTCAGGTCAATCCAGAACAGGTGAGAATGAAAACGATGAATCTGACAACGCTAAGAGATGAATAAAGGTAATGAGAAAAGCGGCCGTTTGTCAAAGTAAGACTGGCCGCTTTTCTCATTAAAGTGTATGTGTTTCGGTTACTTCTTCTGTAGGGAGAATGGAAGCACTAGTACTTTGTTTATTTGTTTTTACCCTAAAAAGAAGATTTAACAGGATAGCAGCTATACTTCCAGTAATAATTCCATCACTGACAATGATACGTAATGCAGAAGGAAGTTGATCAAATAAAGTGGGAACAGCAGTTGCTCCTAAGCCGATGGAAATAGAGCATGCTATAATCAATAAGTTAGCTTGATTTGTAAAGTCTACTTTACTAAGCATTCTGATTCCAGAAGCTACAACCATCCCAAACATAACAACCGTTGCTCCGCCTAATATAGGTGTTGGGATTATGGTAGCGAATGCTGCAACTTTCGGGATGAGTCCTAGGAAGACTAAAATTCCACCGGCAGCGACAACAACATTGACGGTTTTCACTTTAGAAAGCTGTACAAGACCAACGTTTTGTGCGAAGGTGTTATACGGAAATGCATTGAATAATCCACCTAAAGTAATTGCCACTCCTTCTGCTCGATATCCTCTTGTCAAATCTTTTTCACTTAAAGGAGTTTCCGTAATCTTGCTTAGTGCAAAGAAAACGCCAGTTGATTCAATGACGATAACCAAACCAACAATTAACATCGTAAGGATCGGACCTATCTCAAAGCTAGGAGTTCCGAAATAAAATAGTTCAGGGAAATGGAACCAACTCGCCTCTTTTACTGGGGAAAGATTCACTTTTCCAAGAAAGGCTGCAACAACAGTACCGACGATAATTCCCATTAGAACAGACAATGATTGCATAAATCCTTTTGTGAAACGATTTAACAAGAGAATAAATAATAATACCCCGAATGAAAGAATCAGATTTTCAATGGAACCAAAATCTTCACTAGTTGCTCCTCCGCCCATATTTTTAATGCCTGATGGAATGAGTGATAAACCGATTATTGTGACCACTGTTCCTATCACGACAGGAGGGAAAAGTTTCGTTATTTTACTGAAAAAAGGAGCGCAAATAATCATGAAAAGTCCTGTTATGATGATAGCTCCATAAATAGCAGTCACTCCGTAATTTGTTCCTATGGAAATCATCGGCGTTACAGCAACAAAGGAGCTACCGAGAACAACGGGTAATCCAATTCCTAAATATTTATTTTTCCAAGCTTGAAGCAAGGTGGCAATTCCGCATGTTAATAAATCAATTGCAACAAGATAAGCGAGTTGTTCGGTTGTTAAATTTAATGCTCTTCCAACTAATAACGGTACGAGGATAGCACCTGCATACATGGCAAGCACATGCTGAAGTCCTAAAGAAAAAATTTTTAAACCCTTTTCTTTGTTTTGAGCCATTCATTACACTCCTTTTTCTTATAATGTTAATAAAGTTAACACTGTTTGTTATGCTAATTAACATCATAATGAGCAAGAAGAAAGAAGTCATTGGTTATATTGTACAAAATATTTAGAAAATATAGATTATATATCTAAGTAGACTCCACTATATTTGAATTTGTTTTTTTCCTTCATTCGTTTTTAATATCGACTTTATCCGGAATGCAAATCGAAGATGAAAGGTTGTTTCTGGATCTTTCAGACTTTTTCCTAAGAGTTCTTCACATTTCTCTAAACGATAGATTACAGTGTTACGATGAACATAAAGGCGTTTTGCCGTTTCAGAAATTTGGCAATGCGTTTCTAAGTATACCGATAAAGTATTTAGTAATATCTGTTCCTCTTCCTGCTGCTGATTGGTTGTAAATGATTGAAAGATATATTCGTAAAATTCCTGAAGATCCTTCGTTGGAATAATTCGTAATATCTCAAAGACATCCTTTGGCCGGTGAATCTGGATAAAGGGGATATTTCCAGATAGCTGTCCAATATGTAAGGCACTAAGTGCTTCTTTATAGGCATTAGGTAAATTTAATAGACGCTGAAAAACATTGCTAATACCAAATGAGATAGACCGTTTAAAGGTATTTCCAATATACTCTTGAATATTTTGCAAATAAGGAAGAATCGAATGGTCTAAATCATAAGATGAATGGGCGACTTCCATAATAATAATACAGTGATCATCTTTAATAAAAAGCTGGGAGTTAAATGGTGCTTTTTTTATTTCCGTTTCCAAATATTCATATATATAATCCACCTCAACTGAATGCTGTGTAAAGGAGATATATTGATCACTGTTATCCATTTTGCCAATAATTGCAATCGAAGCATGTTCACTTTTTAAAGAAAATTCTTTTGCCCGACTTTCAATTTCCTCCGCAAAGGTAAATTTGCCTTCCACAAACTGAGCAAAGAAATCATTTCGTGCCCTTCGTGAATATTGCTTTACTGTATTTTCTCTCATTAGCTCAAAAGATAAAACGTTGGTAGCTTGTTCAATGGTAAGCAGTAAACTCTTGTCTTCAATCGATATTTCTCCAAGCACAACTAAAAATGCTGGCTTCCTCATATGAGTATAAATTGGAAAAATAGTAAAAACCTCTTCTGTATTTCTGCTCGAAAAACAAGAATAGGGCGAGCTTGCTAATAAAAATTCATATCCTTTTGCATGAAGGGAGCTGAAGTAGTTTTCAATCGAATTTCTAGTATGAGAAGAGGTATGCATTTGAAAATGTGCATCAAGTAAAACAATTCGCTTGTTAATCATTTGCGATAGGTCGTCTACAAGCCTTTTTATCCCTTTTCCTTTCAAAATATGCTGTGTGAATTTTCGATGGGTTTCAAAGGCATTGGTTAGCTCTGCTGTTCTCTGACTCAGCATATAATTTAAAGAGCCATTAACAATTTCACCAAGTGATGTTTCTAATGGAATTTCTAAAAGTGGAAAGCCTTTTTCATTTGCAAATTGAATTGCTTCTTGTGGAATCTGTCCTAAAAATCTTTTTGCTTTAATTCCTAGTGCAGTACAATCTTTTTCCTGCATACTTTTTATTAAGGAAAGCAAAACATCAGGCTTATCTTTAAGATGGTAGGCTGTTGTAACTAATAAATCGTTAGGATATAAATATTCAACAATATCTGGCGCATCCATCATCGTAATATTCTTAATTTCTTTATTTAAACCAGTATGACCTGCAATAACTTCCACAGCATTGAAAACAGGTTTTTGTAGTATTTCTGCTAGTTTCATTTTATCTCCTCCTAAAAGAACGCTATATTACAAGTCTTCTCCGCATTTCGGATTTAGTTATTTTATACAAAGTATTTAGATAATTCTAACACTTTATCTAATGTATTGCCAGCGAGTGCTTATTAAAATAATGGTTACATAAATAATAGTGCGTAGTTTTAATGGGCATTTTATGCTAGAAAAAGTTATGGGGAAATAACAAAATGAAGAGCCTTGTTCCTTCATTTAGGTTGAATTAATTGGAGATTTCCCCTGAATAGGAGCGATTGAAATGAAGACATCTAATGAAATAGATACAAAAGAAGTAGGCAAGTGGATGGAATGGCTGGCTACATTCGGGGCTACCGAAAATGGCGGGGTTACACGACTTCTTTATGATGAAAATTGGCGGTTAGCTCAGCATGCTCTTTTACAAAAAATGAATGAGATTGGTTTAAATACGTATTTTGATGGAGTAGGCAATCTGTTTGGCAGGCTAGAAGGGTCCCTTGAAAGCGAGAATACAATTTTGACAGGTTCCCATATTGATACAGTAATAGATGGAGGAAAATATGATGGTGCGTATGGAATCATAGCAAGTCTGCTTGCTTTGGACTATTTAAAGAGACATTATGGAATCCCCAAAAAAACAATAGAAGTTGTATCATTATGCGAGGAAGAAGGGAGTCGATTTCCTTTAGCTTTCTGGGGTTCAGGATCCATAACAGGAAAATATACGAAGGAGGATTGCATAGGTTTATACGATGCGAATAATATGTCCTTTTCGCATGCGATGTCATCCATGGGCTTGCAACCAGATAGAGAAGAAGTAAAAAGAGCAGATATTGATTGTTTCATAGAAATACATATCGAACAAGGTGCAGTATTGGAGAAAGAGCAAGAGTCCATTGGCGTCGTTTCTCATATTGTTGGGCAAAGACGATTTACGGTTAAAGTAACAGGAGAGAGCAACCATGCAGGTACGACTCCCATGTATTATCGAAAGGATAGTATGCATTTGGCTGCTGAATTAATTACTTATGCTATAAACCAAGCTAAGGAAATTGATTCACAGTTAGTAGCAACGGTCGGGAAAATAGTAGCCGCGCCTAATGTTCCGAATGTAATTGCAAAAGAAGTTACGTTTTCGTTAGATGTCAGGCATCATCAAGAAGAAGTACTAGATTATTTTTGCAAGAAAATTTTTGCTTATTTTAAGCAGAAAAGTATAGAGGCGAGCATGAATGTTGAATGGGAACAATGGATGAACGTTAAGGCTGTTGCGATGGATGCAGAATTAACAGAGCTAGCTCATACCATTGTTCAAGAAATGAATATTCCAAACCGAAAAATGATCAGTGGGGCAGGGCATGATGCGCAAGTATTTGGAACATACTGTCCGTCTGCTTTACTATTTGTGCCAAGTGTTTCTGGCGTCAGCCATTCTCCCAAAGAACACACGAATCTAGAAGATTTAAAAAAAGGGATTAGTGTTCTTATCCAATTATTGCACCGTTTAGCTTATTAAGGAATGTACATATTTTTATAGAAAGAAAAGAATTATGCGTTGTAGTAAAGAAAATAGATAAAAGGAAAGGACGTATCCAATGACTTTTTCAGAATTAAACACACCTATAAGAACAATTATGACACCAGGTCCAGTTGAAGTGGATCCACGCGTGTTAAGAGCACTAAGCACTCCTATATTAGGTCAATTTGATCCTGCATTTACATCCATCATGAATGACGTAATGGCAATGATCCAACAAGTTTTCCAAACAAAAAATAAGTGGGCATATCCGATAGATGGAACCTCAAGATCTGGACTTGAAGCTGTCTTGGCCAGTATTATCGAGCCGGGAGATAAAGTACTAATACCGATTTACGGAAGGTTTGGCCATTTGTTAACAGAAATTGCTGAAAGATATGGGGCAGATATTCATTTACTTCAATGTGAATGGGGCGAAGTTTTTGACCCGGAAGATATCATTGCAGAAATGAAACGAGTGAATCCAAAAATGGTGGCACTTGTTCATGGTGAAACATCAACTGGGTGTATGCAGCCATTAGAAGAGATTGGTAAAGCATGCCGTGAACAAGATATCCTATTTATCGTCGACGCTGTGGCAACGATTGGCGGTGTAAATGTGCAAACAGATAATTGGCATATAGATGCAGTGATTGGTGGGAATCAAAAATGTTTATCGGTGCCATCAGGAAATGCTCCTATTACATATAATGATCGAGTGGAAAAAGTATTGATTGCGCGGAAAAAGGTAGAAAGAGGGATAGCGACAGACAGTGAGTTAGCAGAGAAAAAAGCCCATGCTCCGATCCGCTCCAATTATTTAGACTTAGCACAATTACAGGATTATTGGAGTCCAAGAAGATTAAATCATCATACAGAAGCAACTTCTATGTTATACGCATTACATGAGGGACTAAGAATTGTTTTAGAGGAAGGATTGGAAAATAGATTTGCTCGTCATCAATACCATGAACAAGCATTAATGGAAGGGATTAAAGGAATGGAGCTAGAGCTATTTAGTGATAGCAAGTGTAAATTACCAACTGTTACTTGCATCAAAGTGCCAGAAGGTATAGATGCAGAATCTGTCCGAAGTATGATGCTTCAACAATTTGGTGTAGAAATTGCAAGCTCTTTTGGTCCTTTGTATGGGAAAATATGGAGAATAGGCACGATGGGCTATAGTTGCCGAAAAGAAAATGTCCTATTCGTACTTGCCAGCCTAGAAGCCTGCTTGATTAGACATGGAGTAAAACTTCCTGCTGGTCAAGCACTTCAAACGACATTGGATTTTTATTCAAGGGGGTAGGATAGTAAGTAACAGAGAAACGTTCTCAGAGCCCGAAAGCAAGCTAAAGAGCAGGAAAAGGTAACAGAGAAGCGTTCTCTGAGCCCGAAAGCAAGAGAAAGAGCAGGAAAAGGTAACAGAGAAACGTTCTCTGAGCCCGAAAGCAAGAGAAAGAGCAAGAAAAGGTAACAGAGGAGCGTTCTCTGAGCCCAAAAGCAAGAGAAAGAGCAGGAAAAGGTAACAGAGGAGCGTTCTCTGAGCCCGAAAGCAAGAGAAAGAGCAAGAAAAGGTAACAGAGGAGCGTTCTCTGAGCCCAAAAGCAAGAGAAAGAGCAAGAAAAGGTAACAGAGGAGCGTTCTCTGAGCCCGAAAGCAAGCTAAAGAGCAGGAAAAGGTAACAGAGAAACGTTCTCTGAGCCCAAAAGCAAGCTAAAGAGCAAGAAAAGGTAACAGAAAACTAGCCTTCAGCACTCACCTCCCTTACAAAAAGCAAGAAAAAGGAACAAACTATAATCTATCTATTAGAAAAAGAATAAAAAAATCCATATTGACAATAATGAATCTATCCGATATGATTTTTCACAAAGAAATGAATAAAGAAACTATAAAAAGGAATAGTATACAGCCATGTCTATTAGAAGAGAGGGTCTAATTGCTGAAAGGACCTATAGGCTACCTGTGGAACCTGCCTTTTTCGTTCTGTATCGAATAGACATTGTTTAGAAAGATTCAGCGGTTCAATACCGTTACCATGGATGAGTGTAAAGCTTTGCTTTGAATTAGGGTGGTACCGCCATTATTATGGTCCCTAATGAGAGGCAAAGCTTTTTTTAATGGTCTTTTTCAAAAAGATGGACCTTTAAAAGTAAAAGTTATAGAGAAATAATATTGATAAAAAACAATAAAATAGGAGGCTTCTAAAATGGCAAAGGATTTTGTAAAAAGCATTACTAGTATGGAAGAAGATTTTGCTCAATGGTATACAGATGTTGTCACAAAAGCAGAACTAATCGATTATTCAAGTGTAAGAGGGTCTATGATTATTCGCCCATATGGAACAGCAATATGGGAAAATATTAAAGAGGCATTAGACAAACGCATTAAAGAAACAGGACATGAAAATGTTTATATGCCACTCTTTATACCAGAAAGTCTATTGCAAAAGGAAAAGGATCATATCGAGGGATTTGCTCCAGAAGTAGCATGGGTGACCCATGGAGGAGAGGAAGAATTAGCAGAAAGACTTTGTGTGCGTCCAACCTCTGAAGTTCTTTTTGCAGAGCATTATAAAAATATTATCCATTCCTACCGCGATCTTCCAAAGCTATATAATCAGTGGGCAAATGTAGTACGTTGGGAAAAGACCACTCGCCCATTTTTGCGTACATTAGAATTTTTATGGCAAGAAGGGCATACATGTCATGAAACAGAAGAAGATGCAGATAGAGAAACTACTCAAATGCTTGAAGTTTATGCGGAAGTTTGTGAGAAATACTTAGCGCTACCTGCTATTAAAGGGAGAAAAACAGAAAAAGAAAAGTTTGCTGGTGCTAAGTATACGTATACGATTGAAAGTTTGATGCATGATGGAAAAGCATTGCAATCAGGAACGTCTCATAATCTTGGTGATGGCTTTGCAAAATCATTTGGAATTCAGTTCTCTGATAGGGACGGAAATCTCCAGCATGTTCACCAAACATCATGGGGCTTTACTACTCGAATTATTGGTGCCATGATTATGGTTCATGGGGATGACCGTGGCTTAGTAGTGCCGCCAATGATTGCGCCAACGCAAGTAATGATCGTACCAATTGCCCAGCATAAAGAAGGGGTTTTGGATTTTGCCTATGATTTGCAGAAGAAATTAAACCGTTCCATTCGAGTGGGCATTGATGGAAGTGATAAAAAGCCAGGCTGGAAATTTAATGAGTATGAAATGAAGGGGATTCCTTTGCGTCTAGAAGTAGGACCAAAGGATATAGAGAAAAATCAAGTTGTGCTCGTTCGCAGAGATACTGGAGAAAAGCAATTTGTATCAATGGATGGACTAGAAGATACAATTGCCCAATTGTTAAAGGATATCCAAGATAATTTACTACAGAAAGCTATCAATCATAGAGAAGAAAATACTCATATTGCTTTAAGCTTCGATGAATTTAAACAATGGATATCAAAAGAAAAGCCGGGATTCATTAAAGCAATGTGGTGTGAGGATCAAGCATGTGAAGATAAAATCAAGGAAGAAACAAGTGCAACTTCTAGATGCATGCCTTTTAAACAGGAGGCAATTGCAGATACTTGTGTATGCTGTGGCAAGAAAGCAAGTAAATTAGTATATTGGGCTAAGGCGTATTAAAACTTTAGCAGTATTATCTAGCTGAAATAAACGAAGGAATAAAAATGATGGTTCCCTCCGAAATGTTTTTACTCTAATTTTTGGAGGGCGCTACCAATATTCCTTCGTTTTTTATTTGTCTTCGTCTGGCTCAATATGCACATGTACCTCGAGTGCATGAAACTCATCAATTAAAGCATTCTCAACAGCGGAAGAAATATCATGGGCATGAGTAACATCTAACTGCTGGTTAACTGTAATGACAACATCAACAACTGGACTGTTTCCATAGTTTCTTGCTTTTATCTCTTTTACAGCTTTTACACCTTCTGTACGCAAAATAGTTTTTTTGTATTGATCAATTAATAAAACATCAAATCCATCTGTTAAATAGTGAGTTGTTTCTCGGAAGATACCCCAGGCTGTTTTACAAATTAATAGCCCAACAATACAGGCAGCAAGGGGATCTAAAAAGGTTAATTTTAGTTGAGCGCCAAAAATCCCAACGGCTGTCCCAATGCTAACCATCGAGTCGGAGAAGTTATCCTTTGCAGCCGCTTTAACTGCTTGGCTATTAATTTTATTACCTAAACGTAAATTAATGCGATAAACACCAAACATTACAGCACCACAAGCGATGGCCGTATATGCCGCTACTAAATCAGGTGCTTGCCTTGTCTGGCTAAAGAAGGAAGAAACGGCTTGGAATAATACTTGCAATCCGACACTCATCATAATAAAGGAAGCAATTAAAGAAGCAACAGTTTCTGCTTTCCAATGACCGTATGGATGATCTTTATCCGCTGGTTTTTGCGAAAGACGCAACCCGATTAGTACAGCAACAGATGCAATAATATCCGTGAAATTATTCCAACCATCAGCTTTTAGGGCTTGGGAACCTGTGCTATTTCCAATAAATAATTTAACAGAAGCTAGTACAATATATGTAAAAATGCTCAATATCGCAGCACGTTCTCCAAGCTTTAAGTCTGCATATTTTTTGTCCATTACAAATGCCCCCTTAACTAACCCACTTATCATATCAATTCCTTATAGGGTGGGTCTAGAGCAACGTTTTTATACATATCAACAAAAGTGTTAGAGAGATAAAATAGTTAGCTAGAGGAAAACTTCATCCATTTAATATTGCTTAGCATGTGGAAAAAAACTCACTGACTTTAATAAACTAGAAGAGATAAAAAATCTCCAAGACTTATCTTAAGACAAACCTTGGAGGCGTATAATCACTTATTCGTTTCCTTTTACATGTACTTTCTTGCTTGGCCAAAAGACTGTATTTCCTAATAGAGAAGTAATTGCAGGAACTAAAAAAGGTCTCACGATAAAGGTGTCTAGTACAACACCAATAGCGGTTATCGTTCCAAAATGGACAAGCACTTCCATAGGTAAAGTAGTCAACACCATAAAGGTAGCTGCTAAAATGACTCCTGCAGAAGTAATAACCCCACCTGATTCTGCAACTCCCTCTTTTATTGCTTGTAGGAGAGGCATTTTTTTTCGTTTTTTCCAAATGCTTGATATCATGAAAATATTGTAGTCTTCTCCTAAAGCAACGATAAAGACAAAGGAGTACAAGGGGATTAAGCCTTGAATTGCTTCTACTCCAAATCCATAATGAAGAATGACCCACCCTAAGCCTAGGGCACTAAAGTAAGAAAGTAGTACAGAAGCTATTAAATAGAATGTTGCTATAATGGATCTAAGATAAACAAGTAACAAGATAGCAATCATGATTAAGATAATTGGAATAATTAATTTTACATCTTGATTTGTCAATTCTCTTGTATCATATTGTTCCGCAGTTACTCCAGCAATCCATATCTTATCATCCGGTTCCTTTATGCCATTTTCAGCAAGCTTCTCTTCTAATGTATCACGAATAATAGGGAGTTTATCCATCGCTTGATTTGAATAAGGATTTATTTCTAATTCAATCGAATATTTTACTAAATTAGGATTGCTTATACCCGATTCTTCCTCCGAAACCGTTGCAATGAAAGCTAATTTATTTAATTCTTCTTCAATATTTAATGTTGTTCCTTCTGTATCAATAATGACAGAAACCGGTGCGAGTTCCCCTGCATTAAAATGTTCTTCTATTAAGGTATATCCTTCTTTTGATGGCATGTCATCTGGAAATGAGGACAATAAATCATAGGTATATACTGTTTTAAGGGAAAATACAGCAAAAATACCAAGAAATAATGTCGTTAGTATGGTCACTTTCCATGGATGCTGTGTTACTACATTTCCGATTATTTTCCCCAATGTATTTCTTTTTTTAGTCGTCTTTTTTATCCTACCATTTATAATTTTCCCTTCTAATTTCGGAACAAATGGATAAAAAGATAATCTACCAATAATGGCTAGAATGGCTGGGACAAGACTAAGACTGGCTATCATCATAATAAATATAGCCAGGCTAAACGGGATTGCAAATCGTTGCACGGCACCATATTGGGCAAATAATAGAACAAGAAGAGAGAATACTACTGTTAATCCACTCATTGCCACAGCACCACCAGATCGATACAATGCTCTTTCCATCGCCATTTCTTTAATATATTCTTTGGTTAAATACGTTCGATACCTACTAATAATAAATAAACAATAATCTGTACCTGCTCCAAATAGTAATACAGTCATAATGGCAATGCTTTGTGAATCGAATTCAATCCACTCATGTTCTCCCATGAAACCAAGCAAAGGACTGATAACTCCATAAGCAATACCTACTCCAATTAAAGGAATTAACGCTAAAATAGGAGAACGGTAAATGACAAGTAAACAGATTAGCACAATAATAACTGTGCCAATGAGTAACGATAAGTCCCCTTGGCTAAATAGCTCTGTTGCATCTATGGAGATACCAACGGGGCCAGTAGTCCTTGCATGTAATATCGTTTCATCCTTTCGTGCAGTGTTAAACGGATTTTTTTCAAAGATCCCATTTGCAACAGCTTCTAGCTTTTGAATACTAGCTTTTAATTCACTAGTAGCTAAATCATTTGAAAATAAAATAGGGAGAACTAGAGTTGTGCCATCTTCTGAAATTTGTTGTTTGACTCCCTCAATAGGTAGTTGATGATAAGGAATAATTGCTTCTTGATGAGCAAGTGGCGCATTTGTTAATTGGTTCGTAAGTTCTTGGATTTGTTCAACATCCTTATCTGTTAAGCCAGTTGAGCGAAACCATGTAATTAACGCAGGAGTTCCTTGGTCATTAGAAAATTCATCCTTCATTTTTTCATCTGCCAGCTGAGATAAAGCATTAGTTGGAATATTGCTAGCTAAGTCGTTTTTTTGTGAACTAGCTTGAGGGAAAAGTGTACTTAATATCCCAACAAGGAGAATCCAGGCAAGTAATACTATCCATTTCCCTTTTTTACTAGTGACAGCGGTAAAATAGCGATGAATATACTGTTTCATTTTGTTCACTCCTTAAAATACACATAACTTATCACTCGATAAGTTATGTGTAAAAAAAAGAAACTTATCAAGTGATAAGGTGAGTATATATTTATTTTTATAAGAAAGGAAGTGTTTTTTGAAAAATCATTACTTATCTACTATTCCAAATAAAAATAGATGAACGACTAATTTTGCTTTACGCCGGATTTCCTTTGCTTGTTCTTCATTAGAAAGTTCTTTCATATGAGAAGGACGCATGGCAGTTTGAATATATTGAAGAAAGGTGAATGCTATTTCTTCGCTATTACTTTCTATTTTTTGAAAAGAAATATTATTATCTTTTTCAGCCATATCAAACACATGTTTAATCGGTTTTAAAAATCCCTCTTGCCAGCGAATTCTTAGTTGGGTTTGTATATCATTTGGCATCTCATGTTGTAAGTCATGGAACATTTGCATGAGATCTTCTTGATAATGTTCTAAAAAGTAAAGAGCAATTTGGTAAAGACATTCTTGAAGAATCTGATATTCCTTCGTAATTTTTAATAAAGCATTTTCAGTCTGTTGAATAGACGTAATAATGACTTCTTTATAAATATCTTGTTTATTCTTAAAGTGATGGTATAAAGCAGGCTGTGTAATTCCACAACGCTCTGCAATCATCCTTGTGCTGACCTTACGAAATCCCAATTCCATAAACAACTGATAGGAGACACGGATTATAAATTGATAGGTATCATGATCCGTATTAGTTCTTTCCCATTTTTTATTCATATTGTAAACCCTTTCATTGTTGTTTTTATCACATTTTATATTATAGGAAAAGTAAGGAGATATTACAAATATGTATAAAATGTGAATAAGTTTGTGAAATGTTGAACATTTTTTCAAGAATAGGCTTGAAGGTTTTAGCAAGTCATTATATGATAAGCATGTAAAGAATAACAACGAGAAATTCCAAAAGATATAATATGTTTGTAGGAAACTAGTGGGGAAACAAACTACTAAATTAGTAGTTTTTCTTTAAAGAATTATTTGTGAATTAATTCACAAATTAACTGCTTTTTTAAAGTGGTTTTTTCTTTAAAGTAACTTGTGAATCTTTTCACAATATTATCATTCTCAATTTGGAGGGATTTAGTGATGTCAGTTGTTGAAAAAGAAGTAAAAGCGAAAAATGAGCAAGTTGATGTGCAAACCGTTATTAATGAGATGGCAGCAAAAGGGAAAAAGGCACTAGAAGAATTTATGTCTTTAGATCAAGAACAAGTAGATACAATTGTAAAGGCTATGGCCCTAGCTGGTTTAGATAAGCATATGTATTTGGCTAAATTAGCGGTTGAAGAAACGGGAAGAGGCATTTATGAGGACAAAATTACAAAGAATATATTCTCTACCGAATATATCTACCATAATATTAAATATGATCGTACAGTTGGGGTGATAAGCGAAGACCAACAAACAGGAATTGTGGAAATCGCTGACCCGGTAGGCGTAGTTGCTGGGGTAACACCTGTTACAAATCCAACATCTACAACCATGTTTAAAGCTATTATTGCGATAAAAACACGTAATCCAATTATATTTGCTTTCCATCCATCTGCACAGAAATGTAGCAGTGAAGCAGCTAGAATTCTAAGAGATGCAGCAGTTAAAGCGGGAGCACCAGAAAACTGTATTCAATGGGTAGAAAAACCTTCTATTGAAACAACTAAAGCGTTAATGAATCATAATGATATTGCATTAATTCTTGCAACTGGTGGACCAGGAATGGTTAAATCCGCATATAGTTGTGGCAAACCTGCACTTGGCGTTGGCGCTGGTAACGTACCTTGTTATATCGAAAAAACAGCGAAAGTTAAAAGAGCAGTGAATGATCTGATTCTTTCAAAAACATTTGATAATGGAATGATTTGTGCATCTGAACAAGCAGTAATCATTGACAAAGAAATCTACGATGAAGTAAAGAATCTATTGATTCGAAATAGCTGCTACTTCTTAAATAAAGAAGAGTTGGCAAAAGTAGAAAAACTAGTAATTAATGAAAACACATGTGCTGTAAATCCAGATATAGTTGGTAAATCTGCTCATTATATCGCTGGTTTAGCAGGAGTAAAAGTACCAGAAGATACAAAAATTCTTCTTGCTGAATTAGAAGGTGTAGGACCTGATTATCCTCTATCTAGAGAAAAATTGAGCCCAGTGCTTGCATGCTATAAAGTGGAATCAACAGAAGATGGAATTAAACGTGCAGAAGAAATGTTAGAGTTTGGCGGATTAGGACATTCAGCAGTCATTCACTCTGAAGATCCGAAAGTAATAGAAAGATTTGCCCTAAGAATGAAAGCATGCCGTATTATCAACAATGCCCCATCTTCTCAAGGTGCAATCGGTGACATTTATAATGCATTCATGCCTTCTTTAACACTTGGCTGTGGATCTTATGGTAAAAACTCTGTATCTACTAACGTAACAGACATTCATTTATTAAATGTTAAAAAATTGGCAAAAAGGAATGTAAATATGCAATGGTTTAAAGTACCTTCAAAAATTTATTTTGAGAAAAATTCTGTACAGTATTTACAAAAAATGCAGGATATCTCTAGAGTATTTATCGTAACAGATCCATACATGGTTAAATTTGGATATGTGGATAAATTACTTTATAACTTAAGAAAACGTTCAAATCTAGTGCAAGTAGAAGTGTTCTCTGATGTTGAGCCAGATCCATCTATTGAAACAGTTGTTAGAGGAACAGAGATGATGGCTAAATTCCAACCAGACTGCATTATCGCACTTGGTGGTGGATCTCCAATGGATGCAGCAAAAGGTATGTGGTTATTCTATGAGCATCCAGATGAAGAGTTCTTCGGATTAAAGCAAAAATTCTTAGATATCCGTAAAAGGGTTTATAAATATCCATCATTAGGTGGTAAAGCTAAATTTGTTGCTATTCCAACTACTTCTGGTACAGGATCTGAAGTAACATCTTTTGCGGTAATTACAGATAAAGAACAAAACATTAAATATCCTTTAGCTGATTATGAATTGACACCAGATGTAGCTATCATCGATCCACAATTTGTTATGACAGTACCGCCTGCTGTAACGGCAGATACAGGAATGGACGTATTAACACATGCTGTGGAAGCATATGTATCTAATATGGCAAATGACTATACAGATGCATTAGCGGTGAAAGCAGTTCAATTAATCTTTGAATATTTACCAAGAGCATATAGAAATGGAAATGACGAAGAGGCACGCGAAAAAGTGCATAATGCATCTACAATAGCTGGTATGGCATTCGCAAATGCATTCTTAGGAATTAATCATAGCTTGGCACATAAATTAGGTGCCGAATTCCATATCGCCCATGGTCGTTCAAATGCCATCTTATTGCCACATGTTATTCGCTATAATGCAGAGAAACCGAAAAAATTCATGGCTTTCCCTAAATACGAATACTTTAAAGCAGATGAACGCTATGCAGAGCTTGCAAGAATTCTAGGATTGCCAGCTAATACTGTGGAACAAGGAGTAGACAGCTTTGTCAAAGCAGTAATCAGACTTGGAAAAGAATTAAATATCCCAATGAGTATTGCAGCACAAGGTGTAGATCCAAAAGAATTCGAAGCAAAAGTAGATTATTTAGCAGATCGTGCTTTTGAAGATCAATGTACAACAGCTAACCCTAAATTACCATTAGTAACGGAATTAGCAGACATTTACAGAAAAGCTTTTAAAGGGGTTTAAAATCAAGTCAAAGAGCAAACATTTTGAGGCTGGGACATAAACATTTCAGCTAACAATAAATACGAACGATTATGCGGTAAGTTTACATAATCGTTCGTATTTATATTTTGGGAAAAGGTTTAAAAATGAAGTGAAATGGAGCGGAGGACGGTCGACTCCTGCGGGAAATAGAGGAAAGGCTGAGACCCCGCATGCGAGGCCACTGAAAAAGTGAATTACCTGGTGAATCGGTAGTTACCAAACCATTCTAACTTAGTGTAGGCTTTTGTTTTCCGAGGCTTACCGCTCGCTTTCCACGGGGCGAGCGCCGA
>Ga0182738_1000590_pt1 | contig 49129 bp, 21 predicted proteins | sample eDN5th30CBELigMG_FD_128876 | JGI IMG/M metagenome (GOLD analysis project Ga0182738, IMG submission 128876) | Enriched Miracle-Growth compost microbial communities from Emeryville, California, USA - eDNA 5th pass 30_C BE-Lig MG (version 2)... ... | reverse complement strand
ACTGGAATAATCCTTTCTGTGTTGAGCATCAAAATATTTAATCAAGGTCTAAATAAAAAATTGATCCATGTAATCACAACTCAAAAACAACAAGATATTCCATTGCTTCTTCATAAAGCAAGCATTATCACACAGTTTGCAGAGCTCCAAGAAAAGTCTTATTCGCATGGAATTTCACTTCTTATTGCAGCAATGAATAATACTTTCAAACAAGCTTTTGGATTACATGAACAAAATTTTGAGATTACTTCTAAAGAAGCTTTGAAGGGTTTTATTTTGTCTTTTATGCATGATCTTGAGAAGAAACAGCCTGAGGATAGCTTGCTAAAACTTCATTTAGCATACTACGCTATCAAGGCGAAAAGAAGTTGGGCTAATTGTATTGCATCATTGATCAAACTTGCCAAAGAGAACAATTATCAAGTAAAATATAGTGCTTGGATTTTGTTGAGAAAAATGGAGACTCTGATTCAAGAACAATACCAAAGAAGCACGACTTGCATAAACCTACACTCTTATCTCAAAAGCCAAAATTATATGGATGATTTAAAGAGATCAATATTGAGACAAGCTGAGCTACAATGCGATATGTACACAGAATTATTGAATAGCACTCCAAATCTTGACAAAGTGTTTCAAGATGCGCAATTAGCAAGGAAATATCAAAAGGATGCTGTCAAGAGAATCAAGAGGTTACAAGACTTTACTCCACCTTATTTTGTGAGTCCCCTTGCATTATGTGGATATTACCAGTTGATAGTGAATCACTCTTTGGCGGACTATAACCATGCCTATTATAATTACAATTTGCAGTATCGAAAATATCAAAGTATTTTCAAGAGTGAAAAGATATCTGAAGAGAATATTTTTCAAGAAAACTGTGCATTTTTTGCAGTTTCAGTGAATAAATCGGAAGCTGGGAAGATTGTTTATTGCAGTAAGTCTGTCAAGAATGTTTGCGGAGGAGATCCTGAAGATTATATCGGATTGAAAATTTATGAAAAAGTGACTCTTCGAGGTTTTAAGCAAACTTCTGAAAGTTTCTATAAATCGTTCTCAGAATCTGGATCATATAACCATGTATTGAACCACGTTCGTCCCAGTTATTTTTCTCATGAAGAAGGCTATCTGATGCAAGGAACATATTATATGAATATTCATCCAGTCATAACTCAAGGATTTTTTCTGACAATGATTGTAAGGCCACAACCTACAAAACATGATTTTCTCATTGTCAGAGAAAGTGGTGAGATTGAAGGTGGATCAAAACACATCTCAAAGAGACTAGGAATCCGGAATTCTTCAAAGAAAGCAGCTTTTCATATTAAAGAAATTTCAGTTGAGCTTGATAAGGTTCATAAAGCTTTTCTTATGGTTAAAGATGAAGGGAAGGATCAGAAGATGAATGAGATGAGTCTTGAAGAAGCTCGTGAAATAAGTTCACTTTACGGTGAAAAAGGGAATCAGGCGGACCTTTCTTCATTGATAAGAACTGATGAAGTTTACAAATATCATTGCCAGGCATCTCTCTTAAATTATGGAGGCCCTCATGCTTTCATTATTACTCTGCATAAAATGAAAGATAGCTTTGAAGTTGAAAATGATGATGATGAGATGACAAATGTTGATGAAGAAATTGAAGGAACACAAAGGCCAAGAAAGTTTGGCTCTCAAGAGGAAGCCAACGATGATGATGAGGAGTTTCATTTGAGTTTCCTCAATTCTAAAAGGAATCAACTAACGCTAACTCCACAAACCAGTGAACGTCATTCTAAAAACATTCTTCCAATGATAATGATGAAGAAGAAGAGTTTATTTATTAAAAAGCATGAGCAAAGTACGCAACAGTCAAGCGAAACTCTAAAGGTTCAATTTGCAATTAAAGATGCCGCCCTTGACGTGAGAATAAATCAGCAATCAAGTGAGTCTTCGAGAAGATCAACAAATGGCGGCAGAGCCAAATCATTTGATGAATATTTGGAAATCAAGACATATCCTGCCCATTGGAAGTTGTCATTTGTGGGGTTTCTCATCAGCCTTGCTGCTATATTCGCAAGTCTAATTTATTTGGATCAGAAAATGAAGGATTTAACTCAGGATTTACGTGCAAAGAAAGACATTATGGTGAATTCATTATTCAGGGCGTATAATTTAGTCACCATTCAAGGCTCACTTCGAATGCTTTATGATATACAGAGAGGGGTGCTGGTGAATAGTGAGCTTGGATCACTGGCGAAACCGATTTCTGGACATATAGCTGTTGTTGAAAAATACACGCAATCGATAATTGAAATAAATAAAGCTGTGCAAAATCAAACATATCTGTTGGATAAATCAATAAATGAGGAATTTTATCTTAAAGATGTCACGGTGATTTATTCGAGTAGTACAGCAAAGATGGATAGTTTTGAAGCGACAGATCTGATTATTCAGAAATTCTTATCAGTGATAAAAACTGCAAAGAAAAATGTCTCGATTACTGAAGAAACGAGTAACTTTTTAAATACGAATCTCCTCAATAGCCTTGATATAAAGAATGATTTGCTCGCTGATCTCACACTGAAATCTGTTCAAAATCAAAATGACGTTCTGCAAGGTGTATATGAGAAATACATTGTCTTGATAATTTTGTTAAATCTAGTGCTGGCTTTAGTCATACTAAAGACTATTAGAAATCAATATTCGAGAAACAGAAAGCTAATGTTTGGAGTGATGAATTTAAGCAGTCGAGCAATTGAATGTCTATTGGAGAACCAAAAGAAATTTTCAAATGTTCTAGCAAAAGAAAATAACTTGAATTTTATGGAAATGGCATTTTACAATTGCATCGATTCTCCACAGCTTGCAAATTTCCTTCCAATGGAGATTAGAAATTCAAAGAAAAGATCAATTGAATCAATCAACTTTACAAGCACTAAAAAGAGATTTTTGCTGTATTCTGTAGTCTTGGGATTTTTGGTTCTTGTACTTTCTTTGGTAATGATTCTCAGTTACCTGCCTACATCAAAGTCAATTGGAAATTTCAATAAAAAGATTCTCCAAATAAATTATCTGGCAAGAGCAAGTAGTAATTTTGCACGAGCTAACACAGCATCTATGGAGATTTTTGCCAGCAATAATACCCTTGAAATGAGAAATGAGCTTGTAGAGACGGCTTACAAAGGGTTTATAAAAACAGTTGCTTCTTTAAGAGATCAGTTACTGACTCTTTTTATTGATGAAGAGTTGCTGGAGGATCAGAAAGTTCAAAAAATTTTATTTGGAGATGGGTGTTATTTATTGGATGAGGCAGAGTGGATTTATTGTAATGCTTTAGTTTCGAAATCTATCAAAGGAAATCTTGTCCAAATGATGGCAAAATTCGAAGCATACCTCACAGAGAGGTATTTAAAATATCAGAAGTCAGATAAATCTGCAGCTAGTTTGAAAGCCATAAGAACAAATGATATTGATGTTTTATTCACTCTGAAAAGAACAATGAGCAATGAGTGCATTTTGTTGTTGAGCCTTGTGGACAATGCTTTTGAAGACCGTCTCAAGAGATTTGATCGAGATAAAGATGTGGGATTTTCTGTAAGTTTGGTCACCTTTTCCTTGATGATTGGGGTGATTTGGCTTTTGGTATTGTACCCTGTCAAAGAACAAGACAATCGATTCAAGAATGTTTTGAAAGCTTTTCCCCCAAAAGTGATCATTTCCAATTTTGTTCTGAAAAAGTTTATATTAGAAACCTCTCCCAATGCCTTTAGTTTCTATGATAATATTCAATAAATAAGTTATATTGTTATCATTCATGAATGATGGAATTAACTCTTATGTATTCTTAGGATTTAAAGAGGATTTTGACGACGAGAGATTGAATTTTTTCAAAAAAAATACTAGTTAAAATTTGGAAAACTCAAATAAGTAATAAAATTACAAAAATATCAGAGATATAAACAATTTCAGCTCTTCTTCTATATAAGATTTTTTATCGAATTTAGAGAACCATTGGAGGAATTGTGCAAAAAAGTCTTTAATAAAAAGCTTGAAAATACAATCTCGGCAGGAAATATCTGAAGAATTTTCTTGAATCGATTATTAGCTTCTTTAATCTGATCGAGAATTAAAGTCCACGAAAAAGTCATTATAATCAACAAAGCGATGATAAAGCCAATAAAAATACCAGTTCTGTTAGACCTAGCATCTTCCATATATTTTTCAATTTTTGAGTCAATTGTTTCCGATAATAAAGAACTTTGCCCTGACAAGACTCTCTTTGCAGAAATGAATGCCCCATAATCCTCAATAAACAGATACTTTAAAGCATCTGTGGTCTTATTGGAGTCAATATAAGCTTGCATTTTCCAGGTGAGCATCGTCTCAAGGGTCGTTAATAACTGAACCAAATTGACACTGATACCATCTTGGTCAAGAACATCGCAATAGCTGATGAAAAGTGCAGGTAAATCTTTGCAGCCAGCAGTGCTTGAGACCAGAATATTGCTGAAAATCTCGTCTTCAAGCAAATCTTCTTCTAATAGATAACTGGATAGTTCGGTTCGTAAAGTTTGGATATCATTGATAGAGTTTTCAACGCCAACTAAATTTTCCACATTTTGAATGGTAATGGTATTATTTAAAGCAAGGAGTTCATTCACTTCAACAACAGCCAGATTGATTTTTGTCAACATTTTATTAGCGAAATTTAGTTGGAGTATTTTAGTTTGATAATAACTACCGGTTTGACTGGCAGGAACGGAGCTGAGGATAATTAGAACAGCAAGAAGAAGGAGGAAGATGACCCATTTTGCAGTATAAATGAGGTATTTTTTGTAAACTCCAAAAGAATTAGAGTCGCTGAGATGCTCACCCTTTTTGGCTCTGTGCTTGAAGTATGCCTCTGCTTTGTTGTTGTCATGAGCTTTGCTAGACTGAATTGGCTCTTCATTGTGAAGGTCAGAAAACGTGTATTTTTCTTGAATAACATTTTGAAATTTTTCGAATTTTTTCAGCAATAAACTGATCCTGAGAGGGTTAAGCTTCGTCAAGCTGAGAAGATTTTTCTTATCTTTGTAATACTGTCTCCAAATGATCAAATTGATCAAGACTGTCAGTAAAACTATGAGAGCGATAATCAAAACGACATAGATAATGATAATCTTATTGGTTTCACTAATTGTGTCTTGGGCCACCTCAAGGAAAAGTGAGGAGATTTCATCGTTTTTCACAAAGGGATCATTCAGAGAATTGCGAATCAAGAAGTCAAGTAGACCTTTGCTGTCTGTAATATTGACTTGAGAGACAGCAATGTCTCGCAAAGCAGTCGCAACAATGATGTCATTGGCTTCAAAACTTGTTACGTTTATGTAAGTTTCAGCTTCTGAACTGGTTGTATGAATATCAAATATTCTGACATCTTTGTAGAACAGGGTGTTTCTAGTATCTTTATGGAATAAATTTGCATTTTGAAAGATATTTTGGTTGAGATTTGCGATTTCTGTGAGGTACGTTTTGGCAAGGGCTAAAAACGTTGAAACAGGCTTATAGAAAGAGCCATATTCTGCCTGTGTAATCCTTCCACTTCCTGTATCCCACAGTGATCTCAGGACAGACTCCAAATTGGCAGTCTGATAGGTTCTGTTCTGCGCATCGGTGAGGATATCTTTGGTGACTTGGATTGTTTGGGAGTTGTTATCAAGGTTTATCTTGAGGTAAAGTTCAACGAAGAAGAGAGCAGCAAATAAGGAATAAACCAAGAAACAGAGAGGTTTGAACATTTTGGGATAGCTCTTGGTCTCCACAGCTATATTAAAAGCTTTGGAGATTTTCCTTTTGGTTGATATCCTTGAAATCTGGCTTCCAGCTTCCGAAGCTTTGGCATATTGAGACTTTGGGGAAACAGCTTGGGTTTCTCTTCTTCTTGTCATGCTTCGAAGAAGTCTGAAAGATCTTGTGGGACTATCAAGAGGAAGATTATCAAAGTTGAACTTTCTAAAGAGAGGAACCGAAGGCTCTTCTTTCTTTGGAGAAAGCAATCTTCCTTCTGTTGTTAAATTCGTTTCTCGATACCCGCTGAGTTCTCTTGGGGAGTTGATTTGTTTTTCTTGTTCTTCTGACTGAAGCATCTTGAAGTCAATCCATCCTTCTTCCTTTTCATCTCCTGGTATAAACGTATCTGAATTTTCTCGTACATAATCTTCCTCTAAGATGGATTGTTTTAATTTGGGTGACGAGAGATCTTCGATTCTGGTTTGTCGTTTTGGGCTGCCTACGGCATTTTGTTTTTCTTTTGGATCGAGAGAGTCAAGGGTGATAATTTTCATGTAAGTGGCACCATAGAATAAATTGGAGACTCTACAATGATAATTGTATATATTTTCTGATTCATCATTCGAGTCATTTATTTTTTGTTCTTTTTCAGCAATTGGGAAAAGGACAATATTATCACCATCAGTTGTTAATTGAGAATAGGTCATTTGAGCATCCATGATCTGCCTTCGGAGTTTTCTAAACGGAGCTGGAGTAACGCTCTGGCTGGTCCTTTTATCTGGAGACCGAAGAATATCAGTTTTGAAAGGAATTGGTTTTCGATATGGAGTATCAATTTGTTCCGTAGGCTTGACTTTTGGGTCGATCTTGCACTGATTATATTTATTTGGGAGGGAGACTACATTGAAAGCCTCATTTATATCGACAAGATCAGGTGAAATTTGAGAAATATTAAACACAGGCTTTGGTGTTTTATTTTGTTGAGATTGAAGTAATCCAAGCCTTTCTCCAATTCTCTTGGTAAAGCCTTCAATAGTCCCATTTTCATGGACCATAAGGACTTCTCCTTTGATAGGGCAAGGCCTCATGACGGCACAAACATAAAAGCCATCAGTAACGTAGGGATAAGTGTTGATATAAATATGTACAGGAAGCATGTAACCCTCTTTATGATTACCATATCCAGTGATGATTTTGTTGATGATTCTTGTGTCTCCCGCTTCAGCAATATTTTTGAAGAAGAATTCATAGAGTTTTTGGGCCACAGGCATACAAAGAGAAGAGACATGAGATCCAATAAGAGACTGGAGGTCTTTTCCAAACATTTTGGATAAAGCATGAGTGGAGTACATGAGCTTGCCAGAGTCTTGTTTTTGGCAGGAAACAAGCATAAAAGCAACATCGTCATGATACATGTTCTCAGTGCAGAGATCGCTATTGCGAGTTTTGGAGTGTCGTTGTTCTTTTCTTTCATATAATTCTTTATAGAAATTGTAATCAACTTCAGAGTGGTTTACCATGTGATAATAATAAGCGCACATGAGAGCTGGCTCGATATAACAATCAGGAATGACTTCAAAAAGACGCTTGATTTTTATTTGTGCAGACCTTCTATGTTTTCCAGCGAGCTGGGCGTTGTCAAGGAGCTTGCCGAGATCTGGATTTTCTTGGATCATTTCTTGACAAACTTTAATTTGAAGGTCAGTTTGTTTGACGATGTCTCGTTTCAGATTATCCACAAAGGTTCGACTTTTTGCGTAGGTCCAAAGATCAAGGTAAGTATGACTATTAGCGTTTTCATGTTCAACCATGCTTTGAATTTCATGAGTGAGAAGGAGAGCATTAAGAGTGAGTTTTTTTTCGTCAGTGCTTTTGACTTCTGTGATGAGCTTCATGGCTTTAGAATAGACTTTGAATTTTTTCATGTAAGTAAGAGCCAGGTAGAGTTTGAGAAGAGAATCTTTAGGATGTTTGGCGACCGCTTCTTCCAAGAAATCTAGGAACATTTTATTGCAAGAAATTTTAGAAGTGATATCAGGTATTGGATCTGAAGGAGAGGTCTTGGTGATATTCAAAATGTGCTTGATATTTTGGTTGACAGTCTGGGTGAGGAGATAGCTCCATTGATATTTTAGATTTGATTTGCTTGGAGCAATCATATATTTTCTCATTTTCTTCATGATAAAAACTTTGTGAGTAAGTCTATAGCCAGAAATTGTTAAATCTCCTTTTGTAACAAGATCGCGAACCAAGTTTTTCATAAAACTGAAGACTATTCTCGCCGCCAGAAGAGCTAAAATGGTCCATGTAATTGCTACAAAAGTCGATCCGTACGTCTTTTCATTTGAAGAGTTGATTGCAAGTTGAAAAATAGTCGATAAATTGAGAGCGAAGCACATCCCCAATAAGCAGCCTTGAAGGGTAAGAGAAGGCAGGTTGTAGATTGGTAAGATTTTGTAAAATTGATAGTTTATAGTGATTATACAAACCAAATTTGCAATTTCAAGAATCCAGTCACTGGCTTTTGTATCAAAAGGGAGAGCGATTTGAAGGATCTGAATGATAAGTTTTTGAAAGAGAGTGAGGATTTGGAGGCAATTTGTTTTGGACGAGAGGATGTCCTTTGTGGGGAAAATGCGGGAATAATAGAATTTGAGGAAGAAGGTGAAACAGAATTCGAGAGCAATCACGCAGCAGAAAAAGGCCATCGATAAAATCTTTTGATTTTTAAAGAAAAGATATTCACCTTGAGATGCGGCTCGGACAGCATTGACGAAAAATGAGGTGACCAAATAATAGAAGACTCTGCCTTGAAGTTTGAAAATCCATCTCCACAGGTTTAAAAATAATTCTGAGCCTTTGTGATTGTACAAGCCAATGAAGACAATATATCCAAACAAGAAATATTTCAGAAAACTCCAAGCTAAAAATATGATTAAAACTGTCGTTGTCAAGCGAGACTCTGTCTCATTAAACGGAAGCAGAAAGCTAAAATTCACAAGTTTCGCGGCATAAAATACAATCATTGTAAAGAGATTTGAATCTAATGTGGCACTTTGGTATAAAGAAGGTCTTAGGAGAAGAGCTTGGGACATGAGTTGGGCATGCTCGATAAGCAGAAGAACGGCTCCGAGGAGGTAGGAAGAGGAAGGTTTATGCATAGAAATGAGGGCAATTTTGGCGTGGACGTTGGAAGCAGCTTGAGAGTGTGGTTTCATGTTGACGTTGATTTTGGATTTGAGTGGATCATCCATCAGTTTTGGGACTTTATTTCTGGTTGGGATTTTCCAAATGATTCAAAAAAGTTTATTAAGAAAAATCTATTTTGGAAAAAATTATTTCCTTCTTATTGGCTATTTTTATCATTTATCATTTGACTGAATCCAGCAATAAGCCTGTTTTGATTGTTACAAATTTCCGAGTCGAAAAATTTAATTTAAATTTAAGGAAAATTAAATGATTACATGCCACATACTCTTTTCCCGTAAAAACATTTGTTAACTTTCTTGAGAGTTCTCAAGGTTACCTTTTCAGAAAGAGATATGAATACTCTTTTGTTAAACTAATCCTTGCGCTTCAAGAAACACAGTTTGAATTTCTCTGGAGACTGAATTTGTTTGTGATGTCTAACTGATGCATAAATAATTTTAAGCACTAAGATGGAAACAACTCATTTTTTACCGTATTTCATGGCTAAGTTTGGAACGTTGGAATCAACACATCAGCATTGACGGAGATGATCAGACAAGGGAAGTTTCAAAGTTCAAATATTTAGGCGAATTTTTATGGCGAAAAAAATTTGATTATTTTTGCACTCAATAAACTCGATTTATGAAGAAAAGGATTACTTTGGCCGGAAATCTCTGTCAAAGAGTCAAATAACAGGTCTGGGTCTGTTGTTCAAAAATTGGAATTTTCATGGATAATCTCAAGAGAAAATCAAATCTAAATGTTTCAACTCTTATGAAAAGAACTGGACCTATCAAGGGCAAAAGCAAAACAAGAAGAAGTTATAGAAGTGAATTATTTATCAATTAAATTTCTTTTTTAAAAATGCTGTAAAAATCGTCGAAATTCGCAATCGACGGACTTTTTGAAGAGATGCAAAATTATTTGATGAAGCTTTATCAAAACAAATTTTGAAAGCTTGATGGATTGCACCAGAAAAGCGGAATTGACTGTTTTTAAAAATAAGTTCGTGACTTTGAATTAAAAAAAAGGAGAATTGCGGCCTTGTTTCATTCAATTCATAATTTTAAATCCAAAGCGTTCTCGATGAGTTCAAACAATTTCTATCTCTATAGAAAGAAATGCAGTGTTTTTGGGGACGTTCTTTGGACTAAAAGCCTTAATACCTCTTTGCATTATGATCTAAGCGAGAAACAAGTCGAACTGACTGTTATGGAAAAGTTTAAAATTTACAAAAATATTTGATTATTTTCAAAGTTGATTGTCATCGACTTTAAATTGAAGGAGTGGTGATTCTTTTTTCTCGAAAAACTTGAGCCATATTTGAACATTTTGGAGCCCCTTTCTTGAAATAGACTGAAATATTGTAAAAAGAAGGGATGTGGAGAACCCCCTTTGTTTTGAAGGAATATATTGAAAAGACTTTTATCTTCAAAGTTTTTTGTGGAAAACTTTGTCTAAACGTACTTTTCTTTGTGTTCAAAGGAAATATTGAGGTTTGAGTCAGACTGATTTTCCAAAGCTACAACATTCCATTCAGTTAGAATTTAGAACATCAGTTTAATCGCATTCAATTTTTTTTAAATTCCCAGTTTCAATTTATCCGAAGTTTATTTTTTTTTAAATGGTTCTCTTTCAAAATATGCACAACCCCAAAATAGCAAGAAAAAGGCTTGGTTCTAGGAGATTTTTCAGATGTTCAAAGATTTAAAGCTCTCAAAAACTCGCAAGATGTTAGATGAGTGGTGCTATTATAAAATCACTATTTTCATCTTCCATTAGAAAATTTGAGTCCTCAAAAAAAAAAATGAATTTGACATATTTTTTGAAGGATGTCTCATCGGACAGAAAAAAAAAATCATCAATTTTATGTCTTGAAATTTTATCTTCAAAAGTTTCTTGAGAAATTTTATTGAATTTTCTTTCTTTCTTTTATTTTTTTTTTTCCTCCTCAATCTTTCTCTAATCCTCAGAAAATAAAAAAGTGTTCCTCAGGCCAACTTTGATCCTTGAAAAACCAGAAAAAAGATTTACCTTTTTTGAGACTCCTAATCCGCCAAAAAGCCAGACTTTGGGAATAACCTTCAAAAACCTGAGCTTCCATAATTTATTTATCTGGATTCAAAATTTTTCCTGAGAAGTGATTTTGAGGTCCAGAAAGACAGATAAGAATTGAAATTTCTCTTCAGATTTTTTATCAGTGGAACTCAGATTGAATTTTCAATGTAAAAAATTTATCAAAATTTTTTTCTCAAGAAGGATTATGTGAAATTATTTTTTGAAGAGATTTTTGCAAAAGAAAAAAAAAGACCAAAAAATTTTTTTTCATTCTGTTTTTTTTCCTCTCAAACCTGGTGTTTTCTCTTGGAAAAAAATTTTCTCATTCAAAAAAAAATAAAAAATCCCATTTCTCCGCATCCTACTGAAATCCTAACCAAAAAAATCTTTTCTTAAAATTTTCAAAAAAAACATCTCAAATTTGAGCCTGATTTGATCATAATTTTTCCAGATCTCTTCTCAATGAACTTGTGATATTGGATCCGCGTTCCCCCAAGAGAAAATCTCAATATATTTCACAAAAATATGCTCCTAAGTAAAATAAAAAAACCATTGAAATTGTCAAAATGTATTTTGACGAGATCATGGTATAATATATGAATTTCTCCTGGTGATTAGCTATACAAGTTGAATTTAGAGATTTTTTTATAGAATTTCAAAAATTAATCCTCTTGACATGAACCCTTTAAAAATCCCTGCTTTGGGCTATAAGATCAAATCAAACCAATCCCCTTACATTCACGTTTCTCCACGCTTTGAGACTCTTGTAAAATCAGAATTTGAGACTACACGCAAACTGAATGGAGAGGGTGCTACTGAATCTGAGCATCAATATCCTCATTCAGGAAGAAATGACCAAGAATTTTCCCCAATCAAGGCTCTGAATGAGATGAAGCGTAAGAGGAAAGTGATGGAGCTTACAAAGGATCTTTTGAAGAATAGACTAGTCGCATTATCACAAGAACAAAAAAGAATGGATCAACAAGTTCTTGGAATAAAAAAGAAATCTGAAGACTTACTTGCCAAAAGAATAGAACATGAAAAAAGAGTAAAAGAACTGTGATTTATTTGCTTGCTTATCATATCATAGATGAAAGAAAAGAAGGCACATGAAGAGGCAAAAGCGAAAAAAGAGAAAAATAAGAAAAATTTTCAAGAGTTGATCCAGACTGCCCGAACAAAAAAGCTGGATGAGCTCGAGAAGATAAAGCGAAATCTTTCTGAAGAAAAACGAAAGGAGCATGCGAAAATCAAAGAGGAGAAGCAAAAGAATTTAGATCGAGTTTTTCACAGCAAACAAGAGAGTTTAGACTCTGCAAAATTAGCTTACTTGAAAACAAAAGAAGAAGAGAGGTTACGAGCTGAGAAAAAGAAGGCTCAGCTAGAACTAAAGGCTGCATTAATAAGAGAAGAACGTCAAAGAGCAATTGAAAAAGAAGAGGAAGATGTAAAGAAGAAAGAAAAAGAAATTGCAGAACTTGTTGAGAAAGAGTCAAAAATGCTTGAGGCTTTGCATACAACTGGAAATGCAGAATTCTTAGCGCAAAGAGCTTATACCGAGATTGCAGAGATGCCTTTAAAGGAAGCTGTACAAAAATATAGTGTATATCTTCCAAAAAAAAGTCCGACTAAAGTCATACTAAAGTCTCCAAGGACAAAATCGACTAAATTAAAAAAGCTCAACCATGAAATAAATTCTCCTGCTGTAGGAACTCCTGTTGTTGAAGCTGTTGTTGTGGAGCCTGAGAGTATTGTTGCCTCAAATGAAGAGAAATAATTGATACCTCTGTCTGATGGAACGCTTTTTGTTTTGTTAATTTTCTAATTTTTACATACGTAATATTTGAGCCAAAATATAAAAAGAATTTTTCCTTTCAAAGAATTAAAATTGACTGGAATTTAATTAATAAACCTTGGAGACTCCAATTTCCACAAAATAATAAAATGAGAATTGTTTTAACTGAGAAAGAAAAACCTTCCAGAGGACAACTTGACTTCATCTATTGATTTCTTCCACCATCCTTTGATCATAGGGATATGGTTGGAGGGTTCTAATTATAATATGCTGTTCAGTTTATTCGGAGGTTCTAAAAGTTTACAGCAATGTATCTGAGTTTTAATTTGATTCGAATTTCCGATTTTCCTTTTGCTGGAAAAAACCTGTTGAATTGAATAAGCCCTTTTTAATTTTACTTTCATTAAGGTTTTTCTTGATATAAGTTGCTATGCTGAGTATCCCAGACCATAAGCTTCAGTCTTTACCATCCAAACCTTCTAGTTTCGCCCTCGAAAAGAACTTTCATACTCCTACAATGCCAAAAATCCACAGCAAACAACCTTCAATTGCCAGACAGAATAGCATCCATGAATCATCGTCCCCCCTTCTCCCATCTCCTTTGTTCAAAAACGGTGACTACCACCACAAGCTTGACTCTGTGAGCGGGCAGGAGACTACAAAGGCCAAGAATGTGGAAGACGTTATCAAAAAGGCGAGCAAAAAGTTAAATTTTGGGAGTAAGGATAAGACGAGGAGATTCGAAGAAAAGATGAAAGTCTTTGAGAATTTGAGCACTTTTATTGATATAAAAGATTACATTCAACAAATGAATCCTATGAATCAAGAGCCCAACAAAAAGACAGTGAAACTTCCTCCAATCCAAACTTCAAGTGATAATAATAGTCCTGGACTTCGTCTCCCCCAATCAACTAAAGTGAAACAAATAAATATGGACTCTGTTTACGAGAACTCAACTTTTATTACAAGTCAATTTACTTCTCCCACAACAAAGTCTGCCAGAAATATTGTCCTCCCACCCGAGGATAATGGCAATAGCTCCCCATTAAAAAGCAAAATCAGAAGACTTCAAACAAACATCGCTAAAGTTTCAGCTTACCAAGAAGAAAAAGCCCTGGATTCCGAAAGGAAGAAAGACGCTTATGGGATGATTCTTGATAAAGCGAGCGTGATGCTCACTCAACTCAATGAAGAAGACATGAAGCTCCCAGTCGTCGAGGACAGTGATGCGAACGCTTTTTATCAAGAATTGCAGGATAATTTGGTCAATAATAATTTTGAAAGAGTGGACTATGGGAACTATTATCTTCAACAAGATGAAAAGGATTATTATAAAAACTTGTTGGCCTTTAAGGATGATATGGAAATTGATCATAACTACTATCAAGATTACAAGGTCAGAGCTGATAAAGTCATTACATTGTTGAGGAAAGCTACAAAGAATATTTATAAAAAGGTGATTGATGCCAAGAAAACTACTCGTTACAGACAAGCAAGCGAAGACCCTGGTGATCGGGACTTGAAAGGCACAAGAGTTTTTGACAGAGAAGATAATGATATCAAGCAAAATCTGATGAATCAGTTTAGTCTTTTCTTGCAGTCTGGCAAAAATCCTGAAAGCTTAATCGATCAGGCTTTAATGCCTGATTTGCAAGCTCAATTCCGAAGAATGCAGAGACAAGTTAACACGATTTCTAATAAAGAAAAAAGCAGAAGAGTTGCCAGTATGGGCGAAGATGAAATACAGCCCAAAGTGAATCCAAACCACGAAATAAATAAAGTTTATAAGAGCTACATGAAATCCATCATAGATTGTGCTGATATCCAAGGAAATAATTATAAAATCGTAAAAGACGATTTCAAAAAGAAGATTGATAGAATTGAAGCTGCTTACAATAAAGAAATCCAGCAGTTTATGCCAAAAGGTCTCGAGTCAATAAAAATGACTCTTGATATTGGAACTCAAAATTATGCTGATAAACCTATCCCCAAAACTATCAATCGTAAAGCTTTAAATGCCCTATGATCAGGGGTGTGGGATATAGAAATTTGCGTTTTTGTGTGTAAATATATATAATATTTGTATAATTAGTAAACCTATTTACAACTGAATTTATAAAGTAGAAAAAACTCTCCTCCTTTATTTTTATTGAATGAATTATGTTATTCCCGTAAAATTAAAATATAACACTACATTTTATTGAATAATTCATTTTCTTTGACAAATGTTGAGATTTCATGTTTATTTGACATCATCATTCTGTAAAAAGTACAATTTAGATTGACTGTTTATCTGAATGCAAGAAATACTTTTTCTAGAGATAGATAGATTCCTATGATTTACACCCAAAATATCAAAATAGCTTAGACAAGACTAACAGCTTTTTCTAAAGTTTCAGGGGCGACTTCATGCTCAATTTTATCTATTCTTAACACAGTCAATGGATGTCTGGAACCTATGGGAATGTTAGTTTTCCAGTCAATCTAGTTTGAAAAAAATTACCTCTGTTTCTCTTGTAACCCTTTCTTCTCTTTTTCTTGAAGACGATAACTTTTTCGGAGAGGGTCATTTCCTCAACTGTAGCATAAACCTAGAAATTTCAACTGAGATTTTTTCTCTTCTTTTCAATTAATTACTTTGGCACTTTCAACGAAAGGTCTTCCAATTGAAGTGTAATCCTTTGTTCCAACGAGAAAAACGTTTTCAAAGACAACTTGGTCATTTATATCGTATTCCTTTAACTGTTCTGTAACCACAATATCGTCTTTGACGACCTATCCAGATTTATTCTCTCTTCTTTCTCTTAAAAATACCTTGTGTTGGGATCCTCCGACTTTGATAACGGCAAAGACCTCATTTTCCTTGGGAGGAAGCTCTATGCCTTGATTAGGGGAATGTACGACGAATTTTTCAGGTTCAGGTTGAGGAGGAAGCTAATATTTTAATGGAAAGCATTATTTTTGATAGAATACTTGTTCAGCCTTTTCAGCGAGCTTTCTTTCTCTTCTAAGTCTCTTCTTTTCAAGAGGTTTCTTCCAATCATTAGTAAGTTTGCGGTATTGTTTATCCATGACACGCATATCTTCATATAATATATATTCTGCTTTATCTCTTTCACGGAAGAACTCACTGAAACCATCTGAGAGGGATTAAGTATGAAAACAGAGGAGTGGTTTACATGAGGTTGGAGCAAGCAAGTTTTGATAAGGCAAAACTGGCTTTTTCAAAAAGGCAGCAGCCTGCCTAAATAAGCCTTTAGCTAACATCAAGTTAAATTAATTATGAGGCCAAATCTAAAGGCATACAAATCTTTGTTTTATTCATTAAACTCGTGTTAGATATGGACTTTTGTGAGTCGCCAAGGAGAATAAGAGAAACACAAAATTTGTTTGAGCTTCAAAACTTTTTTAACATTCTTCTCTTTTGTTAAAATCCTATCCGAGCAAGAATTTTTCTTCTTTATTTATTCTTTTCTGAATTTTGCGAGTCAGTTCAAAAAAAAGATTGGTGAAAGTGAGAAGACTGAGTCCAGAGGCTGTGAATCTTTTATGAGGAATTTTTTTGAGAATTGTGATGGTGATAATTTTCCAAGAAAAATAAAAATCCAAAATTTTTTTCTCAAATTCTTCTGGAGATTTTGTATTTTCTAAAATTCACTGAGACCGAATAGAGATGAAAAAACGCCCAAATTTGTCTGAGATCCTTTCTCAGAACGCCATTTCTCGACGAATTCTTAGAGAAAATTATAAAAAATTTTCTCCCAGTTTTTTCCAAATCTAGGAGGCCCAGAAAAAAACTGATTTTTTTTTCTTAGATTTTTCCACCCCTGATTCCGAAGAATTAAAAGAGAAAATTAAGCAAATTCATGGAATGGGAAAATTTTTCAATTCAAAATAATGGCAAAACATTTTTGGAGAATTTTGATCGAAAAATATAAATTTCTTTTTTGTGTAAAAAAAAAAATCAAAATCATCTTTCGAAAAACGAAAAAACAGTCAAGTGAATAAGTTGAATCCTCAAGAAAAAATTTCTTATAAAATCTTTTTGATTTTGGAAGTTAACCTCGAATATTCCAGATGATGAAGTTAAGATCGTATTTTTAATTATATTTAAAACGGCTACCGGTAGAGAGAATCTTTCTGAAATCACAAAAAGATGAGCGATATCCACGGTGTTCATGACTACAGGTCTGAAAGGAAAACAACTGGAAGAAAATCCAAATATTTCGATGACGAAGCAGATGAGTATTATGAAAACCTTCCTTTCATTCGTAACTCTCCAAGATAATTTTCTTTATCAATTCTTTTTAGGACAAAGAACTGTTATTGAGCCAAAAAAAGATCAAATGTGGGACACCTTAAAAGGATCATTCTGTCCAAGTCTCTCCATCAAAAGCTTCACAGCAATAATTACTATGATTGATATCGCTTTTTATCTCATTACATTGTTATGGGATGGAATAGACACATCTTCCTCTGAGTTTTTAAAGCCCAAATCTAGTACACTAGAGTTCTTCGGAAGCAGAGTGCCTTATTTAATGAAGAATAAGTTCCAGGTCTGGCGTTTTCTGACTCCAGTATTTTTGCATGCAAATTTTATGCATCTTGCTTTTAATATTTTGAGTCAACTCATTTTTGGCTCTCTTATTGAGAAACAGATTGGCACCCAAAAGATGATGATAAGCTACTTTTTCTGTGCTATTGGTGGGAATTTATTTGGAGCTCTTGTGAATAATAGCATAGCAGTTGGTGCAAGCACAAGTATCACTGGTTTAGTGGGAGTTTTTGTAGCACACATTGTTGTGAATTGGAAGAGACTTGATTCTAGTGATAAATCTAACTTGATGTGTGTGAGTGGTGTGATGATTTTCTTTAATGTTCTGGCTGGCTTTATGGACAATTTTCAGCAAGAAGGAAAGAGTTTAGATGGAATTGATAATTATGGACACTTGGGAGGTTTGATAGTTGGTATGTTTATCGGAATGGTTTTGGTGAAGCCAGTTGGTGGAAATCCAAATAAGTATGAGAAACAAGTCGAAAATCTTGGAAAGTGTCTCTGGGGTGGATTTTTTGTCATTGGATTTGTTTTGTTTTATTTGAGATAAAATGTAAAAAAATTTTTATTGGTATGAAAAAGGAAAGAATTCAATGGCATTCTTGAAAAATTTTTTATTTGAGAGTTCAATGAATTTGTAAAAAAATTATGAAAATCCCTTCCAAAGTTTTTGTCTTTTAATGATAAGGTAAGGCAATAAATGTTTTTCCTTATATTTGATAAGTTTCTGATTATGAGAAAAAAATTTTCTATTTTTTTTTCCTCCATCAAAATATTCTCAAATTCTTTTTATTTTTTGAACCATGAGAGCCATTTAGTCAGAGATGAGGTTTTTTGAGCGTTTATCACTCACTCATGTGTATGTTTTTTATTGATATTACACTATGCAATAAAAACAAACACAAAATTCAGATCTTATGAATTATTTAACCAAGGCATACTTACTCCAAAATTCGACAGCTTGTAAATATTTTTCTCTTTCAAGAGGAACACCAGATCCACCATGTTCTTTTCCCAAAGCGTTTCTCATGATAGTGATAGGATTCATAGTTAATTCGTGATCAACATCTTGTGGCTTCACACTGACGATACCCCAATCATAGTCAATTTCAGCATTAGGATCAGTACTTCCCATAGCGGCGGTTTCCTTTTGGATTTGTTCTTTAGAGTACAAGATAATATCCAAATATTCAGCAGTCTGAGGATTTATAGTGCCAGCAGGGAAGAACCTGGTCAAAACAGGGAGTTCCTTTTCAGTTCTGGCTTCGTAAGCAGATCTAGAGAACTCTTAAAATTTATTCCATTATTCGAAAAGTCACCTGAGTAAATGTTCATTGGATTCATCAATTTTGGCATATCCAAGTTTTGCTGGGGTGAAATTTTTCACGAATAAATGCTTGCAGAAAGGAGCATAGCTAAAGAGAAAATGGTTAGAACTTCTATTAAAAAATTTTCGAACCCTTCTTTTAAGTTTTGAGGATCATAGAGTTCATTGATTTTATCAGTGAAAGCGGTACGGTCAAAGTCAATGAAAGTGCTACTGCCTTTTTCGAATTGTCTGAAGCAGAAAGGATCTTAAAGAACAAGTTAGGAAAAAGAGTACCTTGCAACCATATTTTTACCTAAGACGATCTTTGTGACGTTTTTGTTCATCTCTTTGATATTGATTTATAATTTAGTTTAATGATATTATCTGATATATAAGGCTCAGAAATGCTTAAATATGCGGTGTTATCTGAACAGAAAATATCATGAGATTGAGTATATCACTCTCTTGTTTTGATCTGCTCTCTGGAATTCTAGTCAAATCTAGAATTTTCTCTGATGAAACACAAGGAAATTGAAGGAAAAACGTTTTCTTATGTCTCAGATGAAAGAAAGCGGGAGTCTTGTCAAGAAAGCAAAAATAATTTAAACTTTTTACTCTATAGAAATAAAAAAAAGCCAAAAAGTTGTCTGTCGTGTAATAAATAATGGGAAATACAGAGACAAAAGAATCCAATTTGGGATTGAAAATCATAAAATTGGAGCCAGACTCTCCAGCTCGACTAGTAATTCTTCTTTAAACTTCATTAAGAAATTAGGCAGGTCTCAAAGAATTCCTCGATTTTATCCTTGAAGTCTCTGGATCAACTGAGAATTTTCCTATCCCTGCAAGATATATCACCCCATTTACATCTCCCCCATCTTTAGGCGAAATTCAGGGGAGTTTCATGACGATAAAAGTGTACAATATTCTCTCGAGAGATACCAAGACTGTGAATATAAATCTTCCGGAAGAATCAGAAGATGGTCAAAAAGTGTCTTTAGGGATTTTGGTAAGAGAAGAGGAATATCCAAAAGCACATGAACGAGTATTGAGAATAGCAGAAGTATATCCTCGATCTCCTGCTGCCTTTGCAGGACTGATGCCTTCAAATGATTATATTATCGATTGTCCACAATATCCCTTTGCAAATTTAGAACAGTTTGCGAATGTGGTCCAAGCTGTGGAAGAAAAAAGAGATCCCAAAGGACTTGAAATTTGTGTATATAATGCAAAAAATAATACGACAAGGCTCACAAAAATTTATCCTAACAAAAGGTGGGGAGGTAAAGGAGCTCTTGGCTGTGAGTTTTCGCTAGGATTATTGAACCATCTTCCAGAAATAAAACCAGATGAAGACGATGATATCATCATTCCAAAAGCACGAGCTGGAGAGAATTTTAATCACAACAACAATCTTGATTTAGAGATGGAAAAAATCAATGTTGTCACAATTGATGACAGCAGCAAGAATTATGATGAGTTCTATGAAGGAATTTTAGTTGATGAAGGCAAGAGTCAAAAGTTATTGAAACGAATTGGGGATGTTCTTCAAGAAAAAGAAACAGCTAAAGCATCTACAACAGCAACAACCTCTTTCCAAAATCTGTTGATAGAGACAGGAAACGATTCAAAAAATAGTATTGATCATCATGATGAACAAACGACGCCTATTTTTGAACTTCAAAGCTCCGAAAAAGAGCAAGCAGATAATGCAATATTAGAGGAACACCATTCACCTGATTTTCCTAACCGCACCCTCCCAATCGGCAGTCCAATCAACGCTGAAAATGTTAATACACAGCAATCAAAGCCAGGCCCTGTGAAACAATTCCAGGCTCAAGCGGTCCAAAAGTCCTCAATTAGAGCAATGCCAAGACCACAAGTGCGCTCAAGAAATGCAGAAGCAAGTATTTCACATTCTATAAGCGGAATTTCGGATATTTCTCCAATTACAAAAGCCTCGCCAAGTGAACAGTATGCTGGAGGATTTCCTAGAAAATTCTTCCCATCACCAGGTGTTCAAAGAAAGACTTCTTTTTCGAATACTCAAGTCACAAGCCTTCCACAATCTCCAAGAAATTTAAATACTACGATAAAAGAGGAGGTTTCAGTGTTTTATCCAAGTTCTTCTACAGCAAAGAAAACGAGAAGATATACCTCAGATAATATGAAATCCGAGAGGAATAACCATGGAAAAAATAATGAAGATGAGGTAGTAGAGACTTATTTCCAAGGGTTTGAAAGAGTGGAACATTTGGAGGATGAACCACAAGGATTTCCAAAGATCTTGTTGATAAATACTCAGGAGCATACAAATATGACAACGACAATTTTGGACAAGTCTGGAGTTGAATCAGTGAATAAAAGTTTTGACATTGTGGATACTTATGAGAAACCGATCTGTAAGACGGTGATGAAATATGCGTTTCAAAGTAAGAAACTAGGAGGAGAATACATAATAAAGTCGACAGATTTGTTCAATATTGAAGATTTTAAAAAGATGTAGTTGAGAAAGGAAAGTTAAAAGTATTTATACTACATAAGAATTTGTAATATTATATTATGATGAGAGGAATTCTAAAATTTGACACTTGGAGACATTTGCCTGACATATAGAGAAACAAATTTTTCTAAATTCTTTTATTTTTCGGTAGATTAAGGCGGTTTCAACCTTCCCAAAAAACTTGGATTAAAACTGAATATTCGAGGCAAAAAAGTTTTTGTTCCTTTAAACTTGGTCAACGGACTTTGCCTAACATGGGGATGGAATGTCTATATGAGGGCTTGCTTAATTATCCTATGAGGAAACAGATTAAAATGCATGATTCAAAGTCGCCAACAAATTTGAATGTTTCTAAAATAGCTAAATTTAAAATCAATTATTATTTTTTCTCTTATTGAAAGAAGTCTCAATAAAATTTTTAATAGTTTTTATACTTACGCATTTCAATACATACGAGCACTAAATTTCTTTGCAATATATGATAGATCTTCATGTAAGCTCCCAAAAGGACCTTCTTAAAGAATTTGAACAAGTAATCTTGGAGGTGTTCAAGTGAAAACTAATTTGTGCCAGAATAATGCCAAATTTGTGACTCAAACAAATGGTGTCAGCAGAGTTAGCACACAAGAGTCTCGGTTATCTTGTCCCGGGCCTGCATTGACTCGTCTCAGCAGTAACACAACAGATTATCAATCAAGAACAAGTATAAAGACTCAGGATACTGTTCAAAGTGTTGAGACCAGAAAGGTTCGAAAGAGAATTAGAAGTGATTTTGATGTTATTTTAGCCTATGGTTTTTGCTGGTGAAAAAATCATCGGAAATGGATCTTTCGGTGTCATATATCAGGTAATTTTTCATTCTTAAGAGCTTTGAGATTTTGGGAAGATTTTGGGAGGATACTTTTTTTTTCAATGAATGGAGAGCTGCGACGTGAAGTGGGGCTCTATTTTAACTGAGATTTTTTTCAAAATGGAGAGTAATGACTTAATAGGCGAGAGTTGCAGAAACAGGAGAAGTAGTAGCAGTGAAAAAGGTTTATCAAGACAGGAGATACAAAAACAGAGAGTTACAAATCATGCAAGAACTCAATCACTGCAACATTGTCAAATTAAAATACTCCTTCTTAACTCAAGATGAACCGGAAGAAGTGTATTTGAATTTGGTGATGGATTACGTTCCTGAGACAATTTACAGAGTTTTTAAGCAATACAAGAAACTGAAGCAATCACTTCCTCCTCTTCATATCAAATTATACACTTTCCAAATGTTCAGAGCTCTTGCCTATTTACATAGCCTGAACATCTGCCATCGTGATTTCAAACCTCAAAACTTACTTGTTGATAAAACCTCCCATATTCTCAAGGTTTGCGATTTTGGATCTTCCAAGCGTCTAGTTAAAGGTAGGATTTGTGAAGCTGGAAATTGTTTAAAATCCTTTTCTTAGGTGAAAATAATGTGTCTTATATTTGTTCGAGATATTACAGAGCACCAGAGTTGGTGTTTGGATCCACAAATTACACCGGTTCTATTGATGTTTGGTCTGCAGGGTGTATAATTGGAGAATTGCTGCTTGGAGAGCCTTTATTCCCAGGAGATTCTACTATGGATCAAATGGTGGAAATAATAAAAAAGCTCGGAACCCCTTTGAAAGAAGATCTTTTGGAAATGAATCCCAAAGCTGAAGGACAGAAATTCCCCAAAATCCCTCCAACTCCCTGGTCAAAAGTAATATTTTACGGGGGGAAATTTGTTGTTAAAGTTCTATGTATAGATTTTAAAAAATAAAGGGGATCCATTAGTGACTGATCTCTTATCGCAGATTCTCGTGTATAGTCCAAATAAAAGGTTGACTGCTGTCGAAGTATTGGCACACCCTTATTTTGATGAATTGAGAGAGGAAAGCTGCAGAATAGATGGAAAGGAACTTCCAAATATTTTTGATTTCACTCAACGTAAATTAAATTTTTTTAAATAACTTATTGTGAATAGAGGAAATAGCAGTATATGGTGAGCTTTATGAAAAAGTTGTACCAAATTGGGCTAGAATGGGAAAAAGCAGATTTTCTCATCCTTCAAAACCAAAATAATTCTCGATGTTGTTGGTTTCAAAAATTTTTGATTTTAAATTATCTGATCCATCATTGAGAATATTCTTTTCTCAATCGTTTATATTTGTTCGTTTGTTTGAATAATAATGACAATTCCAGTGATGTCCCTGGGTTAATTCAATCCAAAGTTGGTTTTTACTGACTTGAAGAATTTCCTGTCTTTCTGTGAAAAAATATGTTTCATTTTATTAAACAAAAAAAATTGTATTTGTATTCATTTGACGTTGGATGATATATAAATCCATACAATACCATACTCTAACAAAAAGACAATTCAATTTTACTAATACAATACTCTTATAAGAGGAAAAACTTCTTCACTTTTGAGAAAAAATCTTTGACCAAAAATTTTTAAAAATGGGTGTGATAAAAATTTTCTTTGAAACTCTTTGAAGAAAAGGATTTTTTCAATGAGAATCCCGAAAACAAGCTAGCTATTTTCATTTCTTGGATTTGTTGGTTTAATTGGAAAAATTAATTTTTGATGAAAGGATGACCACTAAGTTTAAATTGAGCTTTTGTTGCAATTCCTTGTGACGAATTGAGGAGTCTGGGAATATTTTTCTAACAACAAGACTTCTGACCTTCAAACATGATAAATGAAAGCCTCTATGACTTCTCTCCTCGCATCTTTCCAACGCCCCCTTTCAACTTCTTGAAGAAGGCCAGATTTCAATATGCGATAGATGAGATTTTGTTCAAAAAAAGAGAAACAACCTTCTTTTTGGTTTTGGGAGCGAAAATGGATAATTTCCAGTCATCTAGTAAAGCCTTTATGTGAAAGCTTGCCAAATGTTTCAAATAAAAACCGAAGAAAAACTCCCATTCCCAAACGCTGAATTTAACGTTTATGGAGAGTTGCTTTAAGCTATTTCTCTTTCCAATTGCCAAGCTTGAGAGCAATTTCACATTGAAAGATCACCTCAGAATGAAACTTTGGATATTCAGAGTTGCAGGTTTAATATTTCAGAAGCTAGGATGCCCAAATACCAAAGACTTGCCTTTGAGAGTTTTATAGAAAAAATATGGCTTGAAACTTCTTTTGAAACGTAGTTAAGATGTATGACACCAGAGATATTGAGAATATTGAATTTTCTTGTTCTTTCTCTAGAGAAAGAGAATCAAGTCTGGGATTTTTTACTTGGTGGAAGCATTTATTTTATTTTTCAGTTTCTTTTTACGTGAAATCCTCATAAAAAAAGTTGATTTATTTTCTAAGCAGAGAGTAATGAAATCGAGTTGCTGAGACCTGTGCTCAGTTTCATAGGATGAAGTCTAATGCTTAATCAGACTTGTAATTAATTTTTCTTGTGAGAAAACGTGTGATGTTAAAATATTATTTATGTGAAGTTTTCAATTGATGATTATAATTTTAAAGGCAAGATTGATCAAGCTAACCTATCTCAGTCCATATTGTATGAGAACATCAGAAGGAAAGGGAGTTTAAAATGTTTTGAGAGAAAAAAGCTATTATGCAATCGGAATAAATTATACGTTTTGGGAAAATCTAACGGGCTTTTTTTTTAAACCCTGAGCAATCAATTCTCTAAAAATTTGTATTATTTTAATATGAGAGGCAAATTTGAGTAGTTTATTTTGATCTTTGAATAAATTTAATTTTGCAAAGATTTTAATCTTTGAACTAAAAAAAGCAACTTGTGGAAATAATAATATTGTACAGGTAAATCAACACAATTATTTCAGAGCAAAAAATAAAATTTTATCAATTAAATCGTGTGATCTCTCCGAATCTTGAAAATACGCTTGGCACTCAAATAACCAAATCGCTCTCAAATCAATAATTTATCTATTTGCTCCTCTTAAATAATTAATTTCTTCGTTGATTAAGCATCCTTCGAAAATAAAACCAACATTTAAACGTTTAGTATAAGGAGGAAGGATTAATTCAATCCAATTGGATAAAAAAATTTGAACCTAGTCTTTTCTTAAGAAATTGTTACGAGGGAAAAAAACTCAGCCACAATATGAACACAACAAAAGAAAATAATCTTTTCCGAGTCAATTTTTGATGAGGTTTGTTCTTAGCACTGTTTTAGGTGAAGAAGACTAGGAGGTTAGCCTTGATAAAATCGCTGAATAATTTTTTTGCTTTAAAACCACAAGTAATTTCATAAAAAAGACTTTGAGTTAGATAAGTCTCTGTAAAATTAAAAAACCTTTGCATAAAGGAAAACAACGCACACTACTACTTTCAAGCGAGAGAATGAAACTCTACGACAAGCTGCTCAAAAAACTCAGTTTACGGTTTAACGATGCGAAAATTGAAGGAGATTACGGAGAATCTATCCAGCCTTTCAACCAGGCCAATCATAGAGTAAATTTTCTTTTCCACAGCAATAAACTTATTTTCCCTTCTAGTTCTATTTGATTCTGCTTTTCACAATACAGGCTGCCTTTCTGATCCTCAAGGCGTTGGAAGGATCTTATATCTTTCCGATTTTAATTGCAGTGAGCATGGCGATGAATATCGTCTCATTTATTATGTCATTCACATTAAAGCACAAGAAATATGTAAGATTCCAAGAACTCTTGGACTTTCTCCTTAAATCTGCAACGTACGCTTTGGGGACTGCTGACCTCAGAGAAAGAGTGCTTTTGAACAATAAATCCAGCACCGAGACAAATGGAATATTTATTTTCTTTGAGGGCTACCTTCTGGCTCTTTTGCATCAACTGTTTCTGAATCATTTAAGCACACTTTCTCCCAAGCTTGTTTTTGATATAGGAGCGATAATTTTGAGATGTTTTATCTTCATTCCAAACATCTTTTCAGGACAATCACTGGTTGCGCCGATTTTAATCCAGATTCCTTTCGATTTGGCCATTCTTTACTCGCACTACAGAAAAGAAGTGGATGATCGAAAGCAGTTCTTGCAGATATATAAACAGAAGGAAGACGGAAAAAGGTTTAAATCTCTGATTATGAATTCATTGCCTGAAAGCATGATTGTGGTGGATTCTGAGGTGAAAGGCGAGCTTTTTGTAAATGAAGCATACAAAAAAGTCTTTAGAAATCCCTATGAAACCAAGAAATCTGGAAAGACTGGCTTTGCTCACGAACTTCAAAGAATCCAGATACTTAAAGATTCAATTACGCCGACCTCTAATTTGCCTGAAGAAATGGAAAAATACTTGGCGAGTGGAAGTGATATTAGTTTCTTTGACTTTTTGAGGAAAGGGACTGAGTTTAAGATTTTTGAAGAAGCTCCATTTATTTTACAAGGACACTGGTCTCTTCCTGAAAGCAAGAGATCGCCCCTTGGAAGAAGAGTTTTTGATATAAAAATTCTTGGTTTAAATTGGGAAGAGCTTTCTTTTGGAATAATGATTAGTGATATTACACACAGAGAAAGTATCATTGCTTTGAAAGCTGCAGATAAGAATAAAGATAAAGTGCTGGCCTCGATTTCACACGAGCTGAAGACTCCTTTGAATAGCATTATTGCAATGGTTTCTTTAATAAAGGAGAAGTCAATTTCGAGAATTTCTGAATATGTGAATATGTGTGAGACAAGCTCCAACTTGCTTTTACATTATATCAATTCGATTATTGATTTGCAAGAACTGAAGAAAAGCAAGTTTAAATTGTGTGTGAAAAAGATTGAAGTGAAGAGTTTCTTTGATGAAGTCAAGAATTTGTTTAAAATTCAATGTGAAAAGCAAAGACTGACATTAAACTGTGAAATAGATGAACTGCTCCCAAGACATATTTTCACAGATAAAGAGAGATTAATTCAGATTTTTGTTCATCTAATGAGCAATGCAGTTAAATTTACACGCAGAGGAAGCATAACAATGAAGGCCGTGAGAGTCCCTAAGAAGAACCTGATTCTTTTCAGCGTTGAAGATACAGGAAAAGGAATGAATAAAGCTGAAGTTGAGAGACTTTTTAGTCCTTATGGAAGATTAAATTCCAGCAGTGTCAGTATCAGAGGAGCTGGTCTTGGGTTGACATTGTCCAACGGGCTTGCGAAGGTTTTAAAGGGCGTAAATAATGATAATAAGGTGATAAATGTGGAGAGTATAGAAGAAAAAGGAAGCAAATTTTCTTTCAGTCTGCCTTTTAATTTGAATGACGAAATAAAAGCCGATAGAGCTCAGCAGCATTATTATCGTCAAGATATCCCTGAGAGGCCGATAGAAGAAGAGCTTGATGAGATAAACATCATTTATCATGCAACAAGTGAAGGTCATCCCACAGAAAATGATTTCAGAATGCGTGACTTTATTGATAGCAGGCCTCCTGAAGATATCGTGGCTGAAGAGGATGATGATAATAAAGAATTGGAAGAGTTGAGAGAGACTATGGGAGAATATTTTGTTGATTCGAATTTGCAGGCTTTCCTTTCACAACATGGGTTGACAGTCAAAGAGAAAATCGTTCGTTACAAGACAAAAACAAAGGACAATTTCTCTTTGATGATGGAGTCAATGAAATCAATGAGGACATTCTCAAATATTGAATTCAAAAAGACAACGGTCCACGATTCAAGTCCCAAATCCTCAGGACTAAGACTAAACGGAGGCAGTCCTTTAAAGGATAGTCTTTATCATTCCTCCTCTTCAAGATTTTTGCCAGTCCCAATAAAATCCCTTGAGAATTCTCCTTTCCCTCTTCAGCTTTTCAAAAAGATCAGAACGGATCCTTTGACTGATGGAAATTTCTTTAAGATTGAAAGCGCATCAAGTTCGACCTCAGATTTCAAGAGAAATCGCAACAGGGAATATAGCGAGGGCAGTGAAACTTGTAGAGACTTGATGCTTGCGACAGAAAATGATTTGATGTCTCCACGAAGAGACCTTCCAACACCTCGAGAAACAAATCAGGCGCCCAGTTTTGGAACTCTCAAGGCCTTTGAAAATTCAAGAAGAGTGTTGGTAGTTGATGATAATACGTTTAACTTGATGGTTGTAAAGAATTTGTTAAAGGATGAAGGATATAAAATTGAGACTGCAATTGATGGACAAGATGCTCTTGATAAATTTGAGGAGGCAATGAAAGAAAAGCAAAGCTTTGATTTGATATTGATGGATCTTCAGATGCCAATAATGGATGGGTTTGAAGCTTCAAGACGATTGATTCAGATGATGAAAATGAGAGGAGTAAAAGAAACACCGATTATTCCTTTGACAGCAAATTGTGATGCGGAAAGTGCAGAAAGATGTAAAAAGATTGGAATGAGAGGGTTTATAACAAAGCCTTTGACAAAAGAAAGAATATTGAAAGATATTAATAGAATTGTTTTTGCTGGAACTGATGTTAAATTTGAGAATCTGAGAACTGGAACCGAAGTTATAATTGACGTTGAAACTGGAGAAGGAGAATTGGAAAAAATAGTAGAGACACTAGAGAAAGCTTATTAAGAGAAGAAGAAATGTTTTTATTTGAATATTGATGTATGTTAATTAAATGATTTTTTTCTATTTTGTGGAGTGATGATTTCTCTAAAAGAAAGAATACCATTTTTTATTTTCAAGATATTCATTTGCCTATTTTTTAATTTGTATTTTTTAGTCTTGTGTGTGTGGATTAATATATTTATGGGATCGATAGATACCAATTGAATTGAATCGAACTGAATTGAATAAATCTTTTCTGTCTCCGAAAGAAAACGTGAGGAATAAACCAGAATACAGTTTTACTCAGAGATCTTTATAGACAACAACATAGAGTAGTAAAATACGACGAAAGATGGAATTTACAGTCCAAATGATTACTAAGCATCATAAAGAATTAAAAGCGATTTTTATTTAAAATTTCTCTTCTGGTGGCTTCAACGATTTTTCTGCTTTCTTCTAAAAGATGTTCTGGGACTTCTAACTCAACAAAAGTTTCAATGGTATAATTTAAGAAGGCCTCAAAATGCTCATCTTCTAAAGTTAATTTCGAGTGCATTTGTCTCAAAGTTCTGCCAGGCCATTTGTTGGCAACTCCCATTGCGAACTACAATCAAGTTAAAGAGAAAACAAATAGATTCTTATGCTTACTGTGATGAAGACTTTTTGATGTTCAATTTGTGCATCAGGCTCTAATTTTTCAAAGAAGGGAGCAAGAGAAGTGTCTTTCATGACTTTGGTATGGAATTTCTTGACAGCTTCAGGGAGGATTTTATCTCCATTCATTCTGTCAAATAAGGTCATAGTGTCGGGATTCATTTTTGGAGCTGGGGGGCTAAAGTCTTTCCTCCTGTAAAGTTGAAATGGAATAAATATAATTTATTATTTTAAAATTAGCCTGTATTAACAATTTTACTTCTTCTAAAACACGCCTAATTACGAAAGTAAATTTTTGGCTCTCGGCGGTAAAGCTAATTTGACACCGAATACTTTTGATACTAACTAGTCTACTACGAAAATACTTGACCCCTCCTCGAATCCATCTTGTGAAAAATAAATTCTTTTGATATTACTTGAGAAACTGATTGAAAAAACCGAAAATTCTCGTGAGAAGAAGGAGTTGCAAGTTAGATATGCAAGAGAAGTTTTACGAGATCGGAAATTATTAGAGGGAGGGACTTTGAGCGGAGCTTAGTTTTTGAAAGTTTGGTGTTAATTCGAACTTTCTTTGAATAATACCGTAGTTTGAAAAATTCAAAAAGTTTGTGTCCTTGCCAGTTACATAATTAATTCTCGAAAAGGCTGATTTCGAGGGGAATCACATTGAATAGAGAGGCCTTTTCAAGAGACTCTGAATGGGTAAATAAATTTATGTGAGACATGGAAATAAGGCAGAGTATATCGTGCTTGATATGAGAAATGAAATGATGCTCTCTCTCTCTCTTTAGGAAACTTTCATTCGTTCAAAGGAAAATCTTTATCAAAAAAGTTGTAAAATTTTATTATGAAGGACTCAACATTGACTTGAAAGAGGAGAATTTTACCGAGATATACGACAAAAGTGAGATTGAGAATGAATAGGAAAGTCTTTGACAAAAAACTTTTTGACATATGGACCTAATTTGGGAAGTCTTTGAGTAAAAAAGGAGAATGGAAAGGTCTATTGAAAATAAGCCTACAAATTCGAAGGTGAGATAGATGTGAGCAGATATGAGTGATAGATACAGAGATTTCTCAAGAAAACACCCTGTATTTGGTTTTTTATCTCTTTTCTTGAGAAGAGAATGCTTAAAAGAAATAGAAAGGAGAATTATGGATATTCTCAAGGCAGTTTGGTCAAAAAGGGGGTTTAGAAGAAAGACCTTGAATAAAATGTTAATTTATAGTTTGAGTATGCGGAAAAATAAATATTTATTGAATGGGATTTAAAAAGAAGAAAAAGAAGTAAGATGAAATTTCTTCTTAAGGTTGGGTTGAGGGATTTTATTGGAGAATGAGATCTTTTTTTGCAAGGTGAAGATATTTCTTGAAATATGAATTGAGTACAAGGTTCAGAGACAAAGGGAAATCAATGCGGATTTCACCTAAATTTATTGGTAATACTGTGGTCTCGCAAATAAAATTACGCTAAAAAAATGTTCCAACCCATCATGGTTTTTCATATATATAGAAAAAATAGAATAGTTCTTGATCAAGAGATGAAAAGGTGATCCGAGTCTGAATGAGTTTTTTATGATTTTTTTTTCAGGAGGAAACGATTAACAAAAAATTTGCTGTGAAAAAACGTCTTATTGGAGTCTTTCACGAAAAGTCAAGGGGAGGAAAATTTTCAAATCGAATCAAAAGGAAAAAAATTATTTTGAAACAATTTTTTTTAAAGGATCAAAATTTTTCTAAGGACAAGAAGGGTAAAGGACAAAATCAGATTAGAAATTTTTGAAGAAAAAATTTTTCATTTTTCTTTTAGGAATGCAGAAGCAAAAGCAAGCACAAAGATCTTATGATGACTTTGCCAAAATAATCTGTAATGAGAGAAAATCTAAGGTTCATAATTTAAACATCAAAAAAGTAAATCTTTTTAATTTTTGAAGAAGTATAAATTTATCAATGTTGCGACTGTCCACTCTTTCTAAAGTCAGTTCGTTACTTAGAGGTCATCTCCCCTCTTCCCATCTCAGCGCTGGAATGCCTTTTTCAAATGCCAAGCCTGAAGGTGAAGAAGTCGAAGAAAAGGCTGCTGAAACTAATCCTGAAGAGGCCGAACCTGAAGTTGAAGCTGAAGGTGAAGAAGTAGCTGAAAAGGAAACCAAAAAATTTGTTGAAAAGAAGCTCCGTTTGAAAAAGTTGCACGCAACCGATAAGGCTGGTCTCGAGGCTGCAATTGCTGGTTATGAGGCTCTTAAGAAAGGTCCCAACTATGGTCCTTTCGTTTTTACCAAGAAGTTTGAGCAATCAGGTGAAGAAGAAAACTTACAAAGATTGAAGAAGGAATCTTTTGACACTTATGACGTTACCAGAGTAAATAGTGATATTTTTGTTTTTCTCATTACGTTATTCAGGATATTAAATCCAAGATTGGTTATCTTACCTTGGAGCTCAAGAACCAAACTACTGGAGATATTCAAGGCGTTTATACCAAGATTGAAGATTTCATCAACCGCGGCTATTCTCAAGGCGATTACGACCTCATTCACGATAGAGATTTCAGGTATTAGATTGGAATTAATAGCAAAGAGATAATAATATTTTAGAGCCTTGATTTCTCAAAAGACTTTCTTGCCTTACATTGATACCCTCTTAAAAAAGGAATTCAAGGAATATAATTCTCACTGGATCTCTGAAAGTGATCTTAACAACGTCGTTAAAATGATTCTTGCTGATGAAGAATTCATGCCTCTCTTAAAGGTTTTTAAGATGATTTTTTGAATATTTCTCACCAAAAATTAGTTTATTCCTTTTATTGTTCCTGGAAGACACGATAGAGGACAAGTTGTTTCTGAAAGTTACCTCAACACTGCTGAAGAGTTCCTTCAAAAGTACGGCAGATCCAACAAATTCAACTACTTGCAATTCGTTCACCATTATTTCTCAGTCTCTAAGGGCGCTTTCTTGGAAAAAATTGACCTCAACCTTTTCACTGAGAAGCTCTTGAATTTGTTCTGGGGCCAACCTAACGTCAAAAATGATAAAATCCTCTTCCAAAGCCATTTATATGATTTGTTCCTCATCAAGTAAAAATTTTTTGTTGTGTGGAAAAATAATTTTTCAAGGCTCAACATTCAAGAAAATGCCACATTGAAAGCTTACTTGGCTGACATGTTTTTGACTGCTCAAACCTATGAAGATGGTCTTAAAGTCCTCGGAAACGCCATTGCTATCATCAACAGATTGATGAACAACTCTTCAGAAGTCAATGATTTGTACTTTGCCTTTAACCAAACTTTGGGTGAAGCCAAATTCAACTTCTACATCAAAGAAAAGCTTGTAAGAAGTTAAAATTTTTACGATAAATTAACTCTTTTTCAAAAGCCCACAGTTCTTGCTTTAGCTCGTAAACAAAAGGCTGCTAATTTGTGCAAGCAAAGTATTCAAGCTTTCCAAGCTGAAAACTTCAAATCTCAAGCTGCCATCAAGCCCACTGTTATTGACATCCTCGATCAGAACTTCCACCAAAGAGGTGCTGTCATTTACTGCATCAACGAATCTAACTGTGCTCTTGATTTTGATGCTAAATTCGGATTCTACAAGGAAAGTAAGAAGGAAAGCAAGACCGTCACTGATGAAAGCGCTTTGGTTAAACAAACTGTTTTGAACTCCAACCCTGCTGATTTTGTCAAGTTATTCTATTCTGAATGCCAAAGAGAAAGCACTTCTCGTGAAGTCTTCCAAAGAGTCTGGAGAGAGTATAGCGGCAAATATGCCACTCCTGAAGCTATTCCTGAAAGCCATGCTTTTGAATTCCTTGACAGGCTCACCTCTGAACTTGAAAGAGAATTCTTGTCTTCTAATTTGTTTGAGAAATTCGGCAATAAAGTCATTTTCAATCCTAGAAGACTTTCTCAATTCCCTGCTGCCAGAGATTTCAAAGAACGTGAACCAAGAACTGCCGCTCCTCAAGCTGGTGCTGGTTTGACTGGAGCTCCTGCTAAAGGATTCTCTACCTTTATCGGGTCTCAAAGAAATAACTCCAACAACTCTTTGAGCTACAATTCCAGAAGAAACTACTCCAATACTGGTGATAAAGATCAAGCTAAAGTCAGTCCCTTCAAGGATTTCATCAGAAAGGCTGTAAAAAATTTGGTTCTTTAGGAAGTTGAGAGTAATATTTTTTAGGAAGAAGTTGATCAAATTGTCAAGAATAAACAACTCGCTCAAGAAGAAGTCGAAAAGATGAAGAAGACTTTGTTGGAAAAGAAGAAGCAGAGAAGCCAACAAGGCATCCAATTCGCTAAAATTGAAATGCCCAAGACCAGAGCTGAAGCTGCTCCTGCTGAAGGCGCTTACATTTTCGCTCAAGATTACTGGGACAAATTGATCGGTGCCAGAACTGAGATTTCTCAAATTCTCCAAACCATTGAACTCCATTTCTTGAACCTTGGAGACCTTACTAAGGCACAAAATGCTATTCAAAATCTCGTTGAAAGCCAACCTTTACTTGAAAAGGGCATTCAAGATCATAAAATTGCTTTCTACAAGATTTTCGTTCAACCTTATTTGAAGAAGATCACTCCTGAAGAACTTGCCAACCATAACGTTGAATTCAAGCCTGAACAACTCGAACTTGCTCCTTCTGATAAATTGACTCTTGACTTCAGCACCAACTACGGCGATATCGAAAAGGATTATAATAAATATTTGACTTACAACGTCTTCCATTTCCCTATCGGAGAAGCTGGATACAGAGCTCTTTTGGAAGTCCAACAAGCTCAATACAAGAGAAGACACTTCAAGAGAATTATCGCTCACATCGCCAGATATGGATCTGATATTTCTATCAAGAATTTGGAACTCATTGTCAACATCTGCAGTGAACAAAAGATCGCTTTGACTCTGATTGAAGTCGCTGAATTATTCATGAAGAACGGAATCATCAACAGACCTGAACAATTCATCGTTGTCATTGAAAAGCTCAGATTCTTCAAGGATCTTGCTGACAGCAGTGAAAACCTCGTTAAATCTTTCATCAAATACACCAAGCTTCCTTTCTCCATTGACTTGTTGGGTCCTCATCTCGACCTCCTCATGCAATACGGCAAAAACGAGAAATACATGCCCATCTTCGACAGAGTAAATTTCTAGAGGGAATTATGTATGGGGTATTAATTGTTTTGAGTAGATGAAGGATTATTTGGCTCATCAAAAGCTCGCCTATGATGAAAAACTTTCTGGTGAGGAAAACATGAAACGTCAAGAAAAGTTCAAGAATGAAAATAAGTTGGTCCTTTCTCAACTCTACAGAGAGTTCATCCAAAAGCTCAACTCCCATAAAATCTACACCTTCGTAATGATTTGAGATTTTTTTCCCATAGTACTCACTCCCAAAAAGTCTAGATTGTTGTTGAAGGAACAAATGGAATTGAAGCTTCCTATGTTGGAACAAGATTACATCAATACTATTTATATCAACAAGGATGAACCTGCAGAACTTCTTCCCATTTTGAAGGTTGCTAAGAACTCCACTGACCAAAGATTCGCTTACCAAATCTGTAACATCATCCTCGATGTCGTTGCCGAACACCCCAGAAAACTTAAATCTTTGATCTACAACATCATCGACGATTTCATCTACACTGTACACTGAATTTTTGAACGTTCAATCTAATCTGCAATCACATAGTATAAATTGGATCTTTCAAGCTCTTTTGCTCAAAAGTTGGTCTTCACCCTTTCCAGAACTGCTGATATTTCCAACTTGCCTGCTTTCTTGGAATTCTTGATCAGAGAAGGGCCTGCTATGAAGCACTCTGCCAGATTGGCCCTCTTGAGACTCGTTAACGCCTCTGACGATGAAATGCTTAAGCCTCATATTCTTGGTCAAATTGAAAGACTCTTCTCCAAAGAAAAGTAAACTTTATCTTGGAAATAACAAGTTTTATAACTTCTTTTCAAATAGTCAAGAAGCCATTAAAGAAAGAGAAAGAACAAAGAAGAAGAGACAGCAACTTGCCAGAGAACAAGCTGCTGAAGTTCAACTTATTGGATCAGACAACTCAGCTCAACATGCTAATGATCCTATCGTTGCTGAACAAATCAGAGAAAAGACTGAAGCTGCCCTTCAAGACGCTGATGCTGCTCAAGGTGAGGCCAAGCAATCAAAGAAGGACAAAAAGGCCGCTAAAGGTAAAGGTAAAGGAAAGGAAGCCGAAGCTGCTGTTGTTGCAACTGTTGAACCCACAAGTGAAACTGCTGCTGCCAACGCTCCAAGCGGTCAAAAGAGAGTCAGCATGAAGAAGTTTGCACTTTTGACTCAAACTAGAATTGAGAGAGACTTGTATAAAAAATCCAAATCTGGCGTTAGACAAAGACGTTTCATGAGTAAAATCGAAGATTTGATTGATATTATTGAGGGTAGAGAACCTCAATCATAATTACAGTGAGGAGAAGAAGAGTTGTTGTTTTGATAATTCATAATGATGTTATTGTTGTATATTTTAGGGATATAATAAGCGCGCTATATGAATTCTCATTTATCAAATACATCCACTCCTAACAGGAACTTTAGTTTCTTCAAAATTTAATCTATCGTATCAGAAATTTCTTTAGGATGTTAAGTAATGGGCAAAATTCTTGTTTAGATCTCTTAGTTCAGAAAAATCCAATGATGATATTAAGATTTTATTGAAGAGAATCATAATAAAAATTTTTGATAAAAGTCGAAATTATTAATTATTATAAAAAATCTTTTTGCAACAACAAGAAGAATCCAGTAAAACTAATTTTTTAAATAAGCATATGTCATTTAGGAGAGTTTTTTAAGTGTTTATCAAAACAACTTCTAGTTTTAAATTAATGAATTTATCCCAAAAAGACAGCTCCTTTCAACAAATTCCTCTAGACATCAAGACCCTTGAGCTTGGAGTTGAAACTAAAGGAAGACTGAGCTTTATGGATAAGGCAATACTTTTTGTGGAGTACATGCAACTAATATCTCAAATCATCTTTCAAAATTCGACCTTCACCCATTCCAAAAGCCCTGGCTTATTGTACAACTCTGTGCTCTACATCTTGAAGATTTTTAATCCTTGTTCTTTGATTCCCACCGAAACAAGAAACTTGCTTTTGATAAGTTTATTCATTGTCATTGTTTGCTTTCTTGCAGTGAAAATCTTGTTGCTAGGCTACATCGCTTTTATTGCTTACACTGGAAGGGAAGGGCATAGATGGTTTGTAGCTCTTTGGAGATGGATTTTAAAAATTGATGGAAGATGTTGCAGTTTTTTCATTGCATCGTTTTGTCTGAATGTTATTCAAGCTTTTCATGAAGGGAATTCTCATGTGAAGTCATTGAATTATTCGATGATAATAAGCCTGACAGTCCTCGTCAATCTATTGCAAAATGCCTTTGTGGTTTTGATTTGGGTAAGATATTCATATATTCTCCCAAGTAAACAACTTTTATCTGCGAAAAATAACACAATTGAGCTCATTACTTTAGTTCAAAAGGTGGTTCTATTGATTCTGCAAGTCACACTGGAAGCTAGCCCAACGGCAAGTGTCTGGATTGTTGCGGTAATAAACCTAGCCTTTGATGTATTGAGGAGCGGCTATTTTCTGAGGAATATTCCTCCGTATAAAATGTTGACTCTCAAATTGATGGCAGTCACTTTGATGATAATTGCTTCATTGAATATTGCTTATTTGATCGTTGCGATAACAAATACAAAGCAATATAGTCCGAATAATATGCCATATGCTTTGATAATTTGGTTATTATTCGCTCCGATCATTGTAAAGATGTTTTGGGCTTGGACGGAAAATCTTGTAAAAACAATATTATCAAAATTTTCTGAGACCGATTCAATTGCTATTCTTCTGCAGAAAATTGAAGCTATCCGACAAATCAGACAAGATTCAAGGAAGATGAATAAATTTAACCAAAGTGCCCAGTTTGAACATTTTATGCAATCATCCATTGTTGCAAATCTCTCGGAGATATTTGGAATTGAATCGACTGAAGAGAACATATTGGAAAATAGGGCTTGTGCAAATAAAATGTTTGCTAGATATTTGGAGAAGATTCATGGGATGTATCCGAAGAACAAGTTGATACAGCTTTATTTGACTTTTTATTATGGGAAAAAATTGAAGCTATATGGGATCGCAGTGAAGCTGCTTGCAGGTCTGGAGAAGACTAATTCTTTTAGTATTAAATCCAATGCGTTATTATTGAAGCTGGAGATTCAACAAAAGATAAGTAATGAGTATAAAAACAAAGAGAATAAGCTTAATTTGATGGAGTATCATCAACATAATGGGGAATATCTGAGAGTAAAGGCAAAGATCCTGGAGCAAGCTGCTTTGCAGATTGAATTATGTAAAGAAACAGGAGAGATTTCAGCAGATCTGGGCAAGATCTTGAATCTTGGACAAATGATTGAAAAGCAAAGAAAGTTTATCCACAAGAAGATGAAAGTTTTACAAGAAGAATTTCCTCAGTATTTTTATGAGCCAAGTCTAGTTTTCGCATACTACGAGTTAGCATTAAATCATTCAGCTCGAGATTTTGCTAAATATAGTCAAAAAGCTCTGACTAACCACAAGAAATATGAAGTGAGATTCCGAAGTAAAAAATTGGGCCAAGAAAACCTTTACGAGAACAACAAAATGCTGTTCAAATTGAACATTCAAAAAGATACTTTCGGCACTATCGAGGAATGCACAAGAAGTGTGAAGCCATGTCTTGGGTGGGAGGCTAAGTTTCTTTATGGAAATAGTATCCTGAATGTTGTGGCTCCATCTTTAAAGGCATATTATACTTCTGGTGTCAACAGATTCAAAGGAACTGGTGATCGAAAAATATTGAATCAGCTGAGTCGAACCTTTGCTTATCATAAAAATAAGTATTTGGTTCAAGTGGAATCTTATCTCAATATTCATCCTTCATTGAAGCAAGGGGTTTATTTGGACTTGGTTATGCGTCCTCTAATTGATGAAAAAGAATATATTTTTGTTGATAAAGATGGAATGATAAATTCTTTCACAGAAAAAATCGGCAAAAAATTGAATTTATTCAATGCTGTTCAAGGAGGAGGAGTGAAGGTTCGAGTACTTTCAGGTGATTTAGATGACATGGACATGATATATGAGAGAGTTTTCAGCTTATATCAACCAAAGAATACCGAGCTTTTTGAATCTGAATCTCCAACAGAAAAGACGCTGAAAGAGCCTGAAACGCAAAGAATACCTTTTCTCGACCAAAATCAAAGTCCAAGACAAAGAGCAAGAAGATCAGTTTATAGATATTTGAATTTAAGGAATAAGCAAAATGTAGAAATGTTGGATTTGTACAAATTTTATTGTCAAGAAGGAAAAAAGGTAGTTCTTACTCCAGTTGGAACCGAAGGACAACAAGATTATACTTTTAAATGCAAACTTGATAACCAATATTATGAGAATTTTCAACTCAAACTTTTTGTCTTTGAAGAAATTTTCGAAGACAGCGGTAGTAAAATGAAAGAATTTGAAGAGCAACGCGAAAAGCATTTGACACAAAGTTCTGATGAAAAAAATACAGAAGAGATGACTTCTGGAGCTCTTCAAACTAAAAATCAAGAAGTTATAATTACCAAAGAAGACTATGCAATGATTACAAGTCCAAAAGAAACAGAAAATCCTTTGATGAGGCCAAAAGATACAATGCCTGAAATATTATTATCCCCAAAATGTTTTTCAACTGACGCTTTGCCTTTAGTCCACGCACCTTCTCAGGCCGATGACGATGATTTTAATGATGATGAAAAACAAGAATTAGAACATAATGTAGATGGCTATGTATCATCATTACAACTTCAAGATAAGAAGGAATCACATCCGATATCACATGATAAAAAAAAGGAAATTATAAAGAGACTGAGAACTGAAGATCAAAGAAAATTTCTGATAGCCGCTGAAGAGTCAGTAGGAAGTCAAAGGACGAGAAACTCTGGACAAGAAAGAGTTGCGAGGTCAGTAAAAGAAGCTCTAAATACCAGATTTAGACCAAAATTATACTTGGGATTCATTGCGGTATTCTATCTCCTCTTAGTGCTCATCTTTATGAATCAGTTTGTTATTCAATTGATCTACAAGACAAATTTGACCAATGTGAAAGCAAGAAAAGAAGTTTTGAGGAATTCAGAATTGAGGAATGTTTTGATTGTGAAAATCCAGAGAAATTTGCGGTATATCTGGGATTTTAGCGAAGGGAGGTTAGGAACCACAGGTTTGAGTTCTTCAGCTCTTCCTTTACCAGTTCGCGTGAGAACAACGAAGAGTGATCTTGCAATTCTATCAAACCTTAATGAAGAATTGATGAAGAACACCGATGTATTGACGGACGGAGATAGGCAAGAATTATTTGCGAGGAATGTGGAGGTTTACTACGTGGATAATACGTCTACGACAGACTCGTCGTCTATAAGACTTACAGGATTTCAAGCTATTGAATCTGTTGTGGAAGCTGGACTTGAGGGCATCAGCTTGTATAATTTGAATATGACGACTCAGGCTTTTGATGTTTTCAACTTTATCTTCCGAAATGCTTTGAATGATTTCTTTATCAAAAGTGAAGAAACTTCCGAGATTTTCTTAAAGTCTTCTGAAAATGATAAACAGCGTACGATAACTCTATTTTCAACAAGTTTGATTATTACGCTGGTATTGCTTGTTTTATTGACTTTGGGTTCGGTGATTTTGATTCTTTTACAATATCACCGAGAAAAAAAACTGATGAAATCTTTTGTAAAAATGGATCCAGCAGGACTTGTCCAAGTGTTGAAAAGACTTGAAGACTTTACTAGAATTATTCAGGAGAATGTGACTTTGGATGTTTTGGGGAAAATCAAGCCATATGAATTTTCAAGAGGCTTCGGATCTCAGAATGTAAACAATAAGAAATTGAATAAAGAGAAAGATTTCAAAAAGCCGAATCATCAGCAGATTTTGATGAGATATTTGCTGCATATTCCTCTGTTGTTGGTGCCAGTTTTGGTAATAGGCGGCCTCTTTACTTGGGGTTCGTTGTATTATCGCAAAGAGATGGAATATTGCCAAAACACTTTGAATCAAATTTACTATGTTGATAAGATCAAATTGAACTCGAATCTTGCTGCGACCATCTGTGGAGAGTTACTTTCACAAAATGACACGACATTTCTTCGAAACAAACCTTTAACCTCAGAGCTTGTTAATCAAATCGAAGTCTTTGACGGTATCGCTCAAAATACCATGACCGTGCTGGAAAATGAACAAGGTGGATATTCTCCATTAATCCAGACGATTTTGTTTGAAGATAATTGCCATTTATTTAACGCTTCATTTAAAGCGATTTGTCTCAATGCTGGAGCTGGTTGGGGGACAGTAACATTGTTGAATATCATAAAAAGTGTGCAATTGACAATGGAAACAATAGAAGATAGCTATACTACTTCAGATAAATCACAAAGTGTGCTGAATAGTTTGCAGATCCTTGGGTTTAATAAAATTCTGATACCGAATGCTGTAACAGGCGAGTTGTGCAGTATGATAGATAACCAATTAAACCTTGAATTTGATGAGAAAATTCAAGTGGCGAAGAAAAGGAATCAGAATTTGATGGTGGTTGTTTGGGTTTTGTTGATTGTGTTTAGTAGAGCATTTTGGGATCTAACCTTCAGGAAAATATTGGATGCTGATTTAAAATTTAAACGAGTCTTGAAGGTTATGCCTCCAAGACTCATTTTAGGCAACTTTTTACTTAAAGCGTATTTATTAAGAACTTCTCATGGTGCTCTAAATTCTATTCGTCATGAAATGTGAGATTGTTTTTAAGAATAGAGTGTTTATTCTAAAAATACTTGGAAAATAAACTATGAATTATTTCGAAAATTTTTCAAAAAACAAAAAACAAGGCTAGAAAATTCCTCGTAAACGTATTCTCAGAGCCAAGGAATCAGATACAATTTCGAAAAAAACAAAAGTAAAATTTAATTCAAAACTGCTTCAGATTAAAAAAAATTAATGGAGGCATCTGTAAAGCCTGAAGACAGTCCACATGGCCGAGAAGTAAAATTGCTTGAAAAGATTCCGATCAAAGTTCGAATGCTTCAAGTGGGTGTTGACAATAAGGAGGAAAGCCCATTTCTGGACAGGATTATCCTTTTTGTAGAATATATGCAGTTACTGTCTCAAATTATATTTCTAAACTCCAGGTTCACCCACGCAAGCAGTCCTGGCTTGCTCTACCATTCTGTACTTTATATCCTGAAGATATTCAATCCCTGTTTTGTTCTGTCATCAGAGAGGAACCGTCCATTACTAGTGAGCTTATTTATTGTGGTAATATGTACATTTGCTGCGCAGATGCTTCTTGCGATATATGTTGCCCTTGCAACTTTCACCTGGGAGAAGGGAGAAAGAAGGCTGATGAAGTTTTGGAGATTGAACTTGAAGTTGATTGGAAGATGCACGACTTTCTTTATAATTTCCTTTTTGATGAATGTGATTGATGCTCATGATCAATCTAATCCTGACGTCAACACAATAAGCAAAGCGTTTTTAATAAGCATTACAGTGATAATCGGCCTTTATCAAGTGGTCGCTTCAGTCGGTTTATGGGTCAGATACCCCTATATCCTTCCAAATAAACAATTTCTTTCTGCAAAGGACCATCACATTGAGATCATTACACTCTTTCAAAAGATTATCTTGCTTATTTTGCAAGTCTCATTGGGATCAACCAGACCAAATGTCAATATCTGGATCGTAGTCGCCATAAATTTGGCCTTTGGCTTGGCTAGAGATGGCTATTTTCTACGGTATCTTCCTCCTTATAAAACTGAGACTATCAGGTTCTCAGCAGTTTTATTCATGTCAATCACTTCACTCAATGTCGGCTACCTGGTGATCGCTCTATCAAATTCTATCGAATGGAATCCTAATAATATGCCTTATGCTTTGATCTTATGGGCTCTTTTCTTTCCAGTGGTGACCAAGAACTTTTTGATGTATATTGAGAGAATAATAAGGCGAACAATGTCAGAATACTCCACAGAAGAAGGCACGACTCTCCCAATCTCTTTGCTCATCCATAAAATCGAATTGATAAGGCAATTGAGAAAAACTTCGAGAGCTCATAACGAGTTTAATCAGACAGTAGAGCCTGGATATTTGAAACAAGCCTCAATTAATTCAAATCCTGGACCAGTATTTGGTTTAGACCCTGAAAGCTTGAAGAATCAGCATGCAGACAAGATTGAAGATCGAGCAAGTTCGAACAAATTATTTACATTATATCTTGAAAAACTTGTTCTTTTGAACCCAAAGAATGAGTCAGTGAGACTATATTTGGCTTATTATTACGGGAGAAAATTGAAAGCATATGGAATGGCAGTGAAGGAGCTTGTGATGTTGGAAAAGTCTTCATCAATGAAAATCAGGTTTAATGCTCTCCTTTTGAAATTGGAAGTGCAAGAGACGATAAGAAAAGAATATAGAAACGAGAATAATAAATTGGATCTGATGGCTTATCATACTCATAAGGAGATTTACATGAGAATAAGAGATGATATAACCAAACAGACAAATCTTCAAATTGCTATGAATCAAGAAATTTTAACAACAAGCTCGGATCTCTTAAAGATATTCAAAATGGCTCAGATTGTTGAAAAATTGAGGAAATCTATTCATAAAAGAATGAAAGGGAGCACTGAAGCGTTTCCTCCGTATTACTATGAGCCCTACCTGGTCTTTGGGTATTATGAGCTAGCTCTAAATCACTCTATAAGAGATTTTGTGAGGTTTAACAAGATTGCTATTACGAATTACAAGAAATTTCAGCCAAAATACAAGAGTAAAAGATTGCAACAAGAAAACCTATATGAAGTGAATAAGATGTTGTTCAAAATTGATATAAAGAAAGAGAATCCTCATATCGTGGAATGTACAAATTCTGTGAAAGCTTATCTTGGATGGGAGCCTAAATTCCTTGAGGAAAAAGGGGTTGCCAATGTGATAGCTCCTCCTTTACAAGAATATTTCTTGTCTGGAATAAGGGCATATTCTGAAAATGGAGACAAGTCAATCTTGAACAATGTGACTCGAACCTTTGCTTTTCATAAGAACCATTACATCATTCCAGTCGAAGCTTACACTAATCTTCATCCGGTTTTGACAAAAGGAATGTTTTTGGAGATGTTGATGAGACCTATTATGGATCATAAAGAGTATATTTTGGTAGATAAAGAAGGGCATATTGAGTGCTTTACAGAGAGAATTGGAAGAAGGTTAAAATTACGCTTTAGAGCAAGCCCCCCAGTGCCAATTAGTTCATTATCCCCTGACCTTGCTGAAATGAACACAATATATAATAGAACAATCCTTTCTGGAATGGTAAAGAGCACAAGAAATTTGGTAGAAAGTCAAGGAGGAGGAACAAGTGAGAGAGTATTGAGCGAGGCAGAGACGAATAAATTGGCCCTATTTAAGCCAACAACAGCTGAGAGAGTGAGAAAATCAGCTCTCAGGCATTTGAACTTAAAAACCCATCAGAATGAAGAAGTTGCGGATTTGTTTAATCTGTATAACCACGATGGAAAACGAATGAAATTGATGCCTCTAAAAGAAGACAAAGGAAGTGCAGCAGCTAATGAAATTCAAAGAGAAAAAAGTCTGACACCAGCGGGTGATGGTTATACTTATGTCTGCAAGCTTGATGGTCAATATTATGAAGATTTTCAGTTGAAATTGTTTGTCTTTGAAGAAACTCCTGATGCTGATTTGAAAGAGCTAGGAAGTCCAACGTTAAAACAAATAAAAACTCTTGCTGAAAATTCTCCAAGAGAAAGCTCAACAAGCTCTTTGTCCCAAGGGGATCTTCAGCAGCAGCTTGAGGATCTCAATCAAGATGATGAAGGAGAGGAGGAGGAGGAAGGTGGTGAAAATGGAACTCTTCCTACAAGATTTGCATTCCAAACCCAAGCAACAAGTATCTACAAAACGAAAGAAGATAAAGATTTTCCTCTTTTGACGAGCCCAAAAGATACTGAGATTGGTTTGATGAGCCCCAAATATACCAAGAATGGTCCGATGAGTCCAAAAGATACAATGCCTGAGGTCTTGTTCTCACCAAAATGCTTCTCTTCTAATGATGCTTTACCATTCTGTCACCCGCCTTCACAAGCAGATGATGATGAGATTGGGTCTCTCGATGGAAAAAAGCAAGGCGGACCTGCAGAAAACAAAATAGATCAGGAAGATAAAGATCGATATATATCTTCTTTGCAGTTTAATGATCATACAGAATCTCATATAAGAGGTGTCCAAGGTGGAAAAACTGAAGGCATGAAAGAACTGAATGAAAAGCAGGAGAATTTTAGGCACTTGATAGCAGTGGCTGAATCGGTTGGAAGTCAGAAATCAAAGACTTCAAGCCAAGAAAGGGCACTGAGACCTTTTAGACAAGCATTAAATACGAAATTCAGACCAAAACTTTATCTTTTCTTAATCGCCTTCTTTTACACTCTTTTCGCACTGATTGTGATCGACCAATTTGTTATGGAGCTCATATTTGAAAACAAAATCGGCCGAATGAAAGCAAGAAAGGATATTTTAAGAAACTCCGAACAGAGAAATAATCTTATTATCAAAATCCAAAGAAACATGCGATATATTTGGGATATCAGCCAAGGCCGTATCTCAACTTCAGGATTCCTTCCTCTAGCTCTCCCTCTCCCTGCTCGTGTTACAACAACTCAAACAGATCTTGGCTTTTTATCTGATCTTAACGAGAATCTTCTTACGAATACTGACGTTTTAACAAAAGAAAATCGCGCAAAACTCTTTGAGAATAATGTAAATGTGTTTGATATTGATTATGACCCGAATTCTGGGACGTCACCACCGCCACTTTCGTCTGGAGACCCACCACCAGACGCAGGAAACTCAGTAAAATTGACAGGATTCCAGGCTGTTGATAGAATTGTGGAAACAGGTTTGAAGGGAATTGAGTTGTATTGGGAGAATCAGCCAAATCTAACATTTGAAAGATTTAATTTTGTGTTTAGAAATGGGCTGAATGATTTTTATTTGAAGAGTGAGGATATATCAAGCTTGTTTTTGCAATCCTCGCTTGATGATAAGGAAGATAGTACTACATTATTCACCTTTAATTTGGTGGTGGTTATGGTAGTTTTTACAGTGATAAGTTTGGCCGTATTCGTTCTGGTGTTCAAGCAATTTTCAAGTGAGAAGCAGAATATGATGGCTTTTGTGAAGATCGAGAGAGCAGGAGTAGAGAAAGTGCTGGTAAAACTCGAAGATTTCAAGAAGCTTTTATATCAAGACATAAACTATGATATTCTTGAAAAGGTAAAACCTCAGGATTTCACAAGAGGATTTTCAAGGATCAATTCAAAGAAACACTCTCGCTCTCGAAAAGATAAGGATTATAATTCTCCTTATCATGGAGGCATCACATGGAAGTATTTCTTTTACGTTTTGCAATACCTTGTCATTGTAGCTGTTGTCGTTGTGCTGATTGTCCTGGTCACATTACAAAATATATCTCAAGTCTCGTACTATTATAATAATCTCGACAGAATCTTTTATTTGGATAAGACAAGATCCAATCTCAATCTTGCCGCTACAATTTCTAACGAGTTGCTATCTCAAAATGGTACGACTTTTGTGAGAAACGAATCGGTTGTAACACAGATGGTTTATCAGATAGGAGTTCTTCAGGATATCATTGAAAACACTCCAGAGACATTGAAAAATCGCAAAGGAGAATATTCTCCATTAATCTACCAAATCCTCTTTGAAGATACCTGTGGCCTTTTCAATACAAGTTTCCAAACAATCTGTGCGTTAGCCGGGAAAGGCTGGAAAACAAGGAGTTTTTTGAATATGTTGAGAAGTACAGAGTCATCAATGAGTCTGATTTTTGATAATTATAATGCTTCAGATAAGTCAAGTACTGTGATAAATAGTTTAATTGCTGTGGCATTCAATCAGATTGTTATTCCTTATACCGTCACAGGAGAATTAGGATCATGGATTGAGATTCAGTTGAATGATGAGTTTGACGCAGAGATTACAAATATGAAGCATAAGTTGGTAGGAATCATGGTTGCGATTTGGTTGATTGGTGTGATTGCGGTGGTAGCTGTATGGTTCTTGATATTTAGAAAAATTTTAATGGCAGATCGAGAGTTCAAAAGAGTGTTGAAGAGAATGCCACCAAAGTTGATTTTCTCCAACTTTTTGTTAAAATCTTATATGTTGAAAACTTCAAATGGTGCATTAAATACGATTAGAAATACAGGTAGTCTCTAGAGGATATATGCATACTTGCATATTGTATAAGATTGTATCAAAGGAAACGTTGAATATTTGTTGTTTATGAATAAATTTCAGTTTCTTCACTTCATAATAGCTTTAATCCGAAATTCGAAAGAAAAGAATCAGAATGAAAGAAGAAGAGATTGTTAGCGTGTTAGTTTCCTCTTTGAAAATTCATTTTTGGAATGATGAGGAACACCTCTTATGGCTATTCAATCCGGCTTTAAATTGACTTTTTGCTCTATATGACAATTTTTTTCTTTTCAAATTTAAAGATGTTTAGAGAATTTGAGAATATGAATATTCTTCAAAAGAAAAATAGAAGAAATATTTTTGTAGAGAAACTTTCGATAGAGGATAGTTTAAAAGGGTTTTTTTCGTTGGCATGAAATTTTGTTTTTAATGATTGAAAAAACCGATAATGTTATGAAAGAAAAACATAGTAGCATCTATTAAAAAAATTAAATAAAGCCGTTGATTTTCAATTATCCATCGAAAAATGTTTTTATTTCTCTGGCTTTCAAATCCTCTAAATCACTCTGAATAATAGAGCTTTGAAGGATTTTTGAAACTTTCATTACAATATAGGTTCTGCTTTCCAGAGATTGATCTTGGAATATGAATAAGTAGAAAAATGTTAAATTTCTTAATTAGACACCGTCAAAGTTTAATTTAACAATTTAGCAACGCAAAGCTAACCTGAGCTCATATTATCTGTCTGATTACGTAGCTCTCCTTATAAACGCAGAGAGTGTGAGAGATTTGATTCAAGATCTTGAAAATATTGAAAAGTTTTCTTTCGGAGCTTTTTGTCTTTACAACCATTTTGAAATCAATGTAAAAGTTGATGAAGAGAACCCTTTAAGAGAGGAGGAGAGCTTTAATGATGAGAAAACCGAAGAGAAGTTTGAAAAAGATACAGAAAGAACAAAAAAGGAAATGTAGATTATGAAAAGGAAAAAACTCTAATTTTGGTAGTGGTAGTTAAAATGAAAATTTGAATTTTAATCAGAAGAAATTTCGTATTGTATAAGTATAAATCTATCAAACTAACCTGTTTTTGAACCAAGACAGTTGCGCTTTCGAACAAAGTACAGAAATTTATTTTAATGGAAAAGCCTACACATGAAGGAAAAGAAAATCTGCCTGGTTCCAATAACCTCCATCTGCCTCATCCTATAATGCAGCATCCTCAGATGCAATTTCAGCAGATGAACATGCAGAAAAAGCCCAAAACGAAAGCAAAGCCCCAAAAGGGATTCTCATCGAACCTCCGTGCCGGCGACTGGGTGTGCTTATTGTGCAACAACCTCAATTTTTCTTTCAGGAACGAGTGCAATAGGTGCCAGATGCAAACCAAAGAGCAAAACCAGCTCCAATCGCTTTACATTTCTGAAGATCCCAATCTCCAAAGCGATTCGCTTAATCGGCCGCCTCTTAATGACCTGACCAACAACAAGCCTCCGATAAATAAAGCTGCTTTCCTCTCTTTCCACAATAAAAGCAAATCTACGCCAATCAGCAATGATTTGTACGCAGCTCATGCCTTTTCTGCAGGAATAGATCCTCATGAATTACAAAGCGGGCATGATTTTATGCAGAATATTCATTCTGCTTCAAATAAAGGCTTTGAGAACAAGCTGCTTGTGACGCCTCCTAAGCATCGTCAAAATAAAAGCTTGAATATATTTAAGGAATACTCTGACTCGAGCCAAAAAGAGCTCCCTCCATATAAATCTCCAGAACATTTACCCTCAATTTCGCCAATTTTAAAAGATGTTTTTGGCATTGATCAGGTCGTCAAAGGTGGCCAGAACATGTATCAAAAGTTTACCTTTATCAAAGAAGAACCCGAAGCTGATGAAGAAAAAATCGAGAAAACTGAAAAAGATCAGGTTGAAAAGGATTTAAGCCTTGGAAATGGGAAATCTCAAGAAGAGAAAGTTGCTTCAAATAATAAAAGCACCCAAGGAAACCCTGATGATAAAGATTTTCCTAAACTCAATGGAAATTGAGTTTTGATCATTCTAGAAACTTGGGAATACTAAAGGGAACTCATGATTTTTTACAAGGGAGAAATTTTACATCAGAGATGAGTTTGGAAGTTTTTGAAGTCCATTTTACTTTACAATAGAAAGAGAGACAAAAAAAGTTTAACAATTTTGTGTTTTTGATTGTGAGCTTTTTGCTTTTTATAAAAAGTGGCAAATGTAAATAGATATATACAATTATACATTACGTTCATTCATTTGTTTAGATTCATGTTTTAAAAATCAACTCCATCCATAAGTTTACACACACATTTTATATTATGTTTTGTTCATGAAACAAATTTTCCAACATATTATATTGAATTTCTCTCTCTGTTGTATCTAACTATTCCATTTAAAAAGAGTTTTGAAGGTTCCGAGGGTTCCTTTTTTTTCTTGTTCCTCGTTTTCGACTTCAGGAAGACTTGCCAACAAAAAAAAATTCATAATTTTTTTT
>Ga0182738_1000589_pt1 | contig 49246 bp, 47 predicted proteins | sample eDN5th30CBELigMG_FD_128876 | JGI IMG/M metagenome (GOLD analysis project Ga0182738, IMG submission 128876) | Enriched Miracle-Growth compost microbial communities from Emeryville, California, USA - eDNA 5th pass 30_C BE-Lig MG (version 2)... ... | reverse complement strand
GCTCGCGGTCGCACGGAGTTGAATGGTGGCGACCCGCTGCGCCCGGCTTCGCCGCGCTCGCGGTCGCACGGAGTTGAATGGTGGCGACCCGCTGCGCCCGGCTTCGCCGCGCTCGCGGTCGCACGGAGTTGAATGGTGGCGACCCGCTGCGCCCGGCTTCGCCGCGCTGACGATCGCCACTAGAGTTATCGGGTGACCGAGAACCCGTATCTGGCCGGTTTACGGCTGGCCGGCCGCAAGGTTGTTGTTGTGGGCGCGGGAAGCGTCGCGCAGCGACGTCTTCCGCTGCTGGTGGACAGCGGCGCGCAGGTGCTGGTGATCGCACCCAGCGCCACTCCGGCGGTCGAAGCGCTGGGGGAGCGTAAGCCCGGCATCACGCTGGTCTCGCGCATCTACCGCGACGGGGACCTGGCCGATGCCTGGTACGCGATTGCGGCCACCAACGACCCGGAGGTCAACGCCGCCATCGTGGCTGAGGCCGACCGTCGCCAGATCTTCTGTGTGCGCGCCGATCTGGCGATCGAGGGATCCGCGGTCACCCCCGCCACCTTCGGTTACTCCGGATTGTCGGTGGGTGTGCTGGCCGGCGGCGAGCACAACCGGTCGGCGGCGATCCGCTCGGCGATCAGGGAGGCCCTGCAGAACGGCACCATCACCGTGGACGCAGAGGCGACTCCCGACGTTGTGCGCGGCGGTGTGGCGCTGGTGGGCGGCGGACCGGGCGATCCAGAACTGATCACGGTGCGCGGCCGTCGCATGCTCGCGCACGCCGACGTCGTGGTAGCCGACCGGCTCGCGCCGCCCGAGCTGCTCGCCGAACTGCCCCCGACCGTCGAAGTCATCGACGCTGCCAAGATCCCGTATGGGCGGGCCATGGCGCAGGACGCCATCAACGCGCTGATGATCGAACGTGCCAAGGCCGGCAAGTTCGTGGTCCGCCTCAAGGGCGGTGACCCATTCGTGTTCGCCCGCGGCTATGAAGAGGTGCTGGCCTGTGCGGACGCCGGGATTCCGGTGACGGTTGTGCCGGGTGTGACCAGTGCCATAGCGGTCCCGGCCCTGGCCGGGGTGCCGGTCACCCATCGGGCCGTGAACCACGAGTTTGTGGTGGTCAGCGGGCATGTTGCGCCCGACGATCCCGAATCGTTAGTGAATTGGGACGCACTGGCCGCAATGCGCGGAACCATCGTGTTGCTGATGGCTGTCGAACGCATCGAGCAATTCAGCGCCGTGCTGCAAAAGGGCGGGCGACCTGCGGATACGCCGGTTCTGGTGGTGCAGCACGGCACCACGCCGGCCCAGCACACGCTGCGAGCGACCCTGGCCGACGCGCCCGAGAAGATCCGTGCGGAAGGCATCCGACCTCCTGCGATCGTGATTATCGGGGCTGTCGCAGGTTTCGGGGTTTAAACAGCTCTTAATATTACTGTAGGGTAGCCCGTTATGACTGCACTCGATGATGCAGGGCGGGCGAGCGCGCAGTGGTCCGAAGGTGCGGCCGGGGCGGTTCCCCCGGGACGTACCGGCTCCGATCTCGTGAGTTGGACCAGCAAGTATGTGTCGTCCTGGCTGCCTTCTCGTCGCTTCATCTACGCCGTGATCGCCATCGGTGGCATGCAACTGCTGGCCACCATGGACAGCACAGTCGCGATCGTCGCGCTTCCTAAGATCCAGGACGACCTGGGGTTGTCCGACGCGGGTCGTGGCTGGGTGATCAGTGCCTACGTGCTGACCTTCGGCGGTCTGATGCTGCTCGGCGGACGACTTGGCGACACCATCGGCCGCAAGCGCACCTTCATCAGCGGGGTCGGGCTGTTCACCATCGCGTCTGTCTTGTGTGCCGTGGCCTGGGATGCCCCCACACTGGTCATCGCGCGACTCCTGCAGGGTGTCGGCTCGGCCATCGCCTCACCGACGGCGCTGGCGCTGATCGCCACCACCTTCCCCAAGGGGCCGGCCCGCAATGCCGCCACCGCGATATTCGGCGCGATGACCGCTGTCGGATCGGTGATGGGCCTGGTGGTCGGCGGCGCGCTGACCGAGGTGTCCTGGCGGCTGGCGTTCGGGATCAACGTGCCCATCGGTCTGCTGATGATCTACCTGGCCCGCACCGCGTTGACCGAGACCAACCGGGAGCGGATGAAGCTGGATGCCGCCGGCGCGCTGCTGGCGACTCTGGGCTGCACGGCCGCGGTGTTCGCGTTCACGATTGGCCCGGAGAAGGGCTGGATCTCGGTCATCACCATCGGCTCCGCCGTTGTCGCAATCGTGGCGATGCTGGCGTTCGCCGTGGTGGAGCGCACCGCCGAGAATCCGGTGGTGCCGTTCAGCCTGTTCAAGGACCGCAACCGCCTGCTGACCTTCGCGGCAATCTTCCTCGCCGGCGGTGTGCTGTTCACCTTGACTGTGACCATCGGTCTGTACGTGCAGGATCTGATGGGCTACTCGGCCTTGCGTGCCGGCGTGGGATTCATCCCGTTCGTGATCGGGCTGGGCGTCGGACTGGGTCTGTCCTCCCAGCTGGTGCGCCGGTTCCCGCCCCGGGTGCTGGTGATCGCCGGCGGCGTCGTGTTGCTGGGCGCGATGATCTACGGCTCGACGATCAACCGGAACCTTCCGTACTTCCCGAACTTCGTCACGTTGATCGTGCTCGGGGGGCTCGGGATCGGCGTGATCGTGGTGCCGCTGACCCTGTCGGCGATCGCCGGCGTGGGCTTTGACCAGATCGGCCCGACTTCGGCGATCGCACTGATGCTGCAGAACCTGGGCGGGCCGATCGTGCTGGCGGTCGTCCAGGCCGTCATCACCTCGCGCACGCTGTACCTCGGCGGCACCAACATGCCGGTCAAGACCATGAACCCCGCGCAGATCGCCGCGTTGGATTCCGCCTACACCTACGGACTGCTGTGGATTGCCGCGGTGGCGGTCCTGGTCGGTGGGATCTCCCTGCTGATCGGTTACACCGCCAAGCAGGTCGCGCATGCCCAGGATGTGCAGGACGCCTTCGGCGCCGGCAATCTCTAACTTCGCCCGGACGGCGCGCTGACGGGGTCGTCGGTAGCTAAGCTCACCTGCTATGGCCGCGCCGGGGGAATCCCAGTCGGCCGGCCGGTCGTTGTCGTCCAATGTGCTCGGTATCGCCATTGTGGCGATCACCGGCATGCAACTGATGTCGACGCTGGACGGCACCATCGTCATAGTGGCGTTGCCGCGGATGCAGGCCGACCTTGATCTGTCCGACGCCGCCAAGAGCTGGGTCATCACCGCCTACGTATTGACCTTCGGCGGCCTGCTGCTACTCGGCGGCCGGGTGGGCGACGCCATCGGACAGAAGCGGGCGTTCGTCTCCGGGGTCGGGTTGTTCACTATCGCCTCGCTGGTCTGCGGAGTGGCCACCGACTCCGCCACCTTGATCGCCGCCCGGGCGGTCCAGGGTGTTGGGGCCGCGATTGCCGCACCGACCGGCCTGGCGCTCATCGCGACCACCTACGCGGCCGGTCAGGCCCGGAACCGGGCGATGGCGGTGTCGGCCGCCATGCAGGGCATCGGCTCGGTCATGGGTCTGGTGCTCGGTGGCGCCCTCACCGTCATCTCGTGGCGGCTGGCGTTTCTGATCAACATCCCGATCGGAATCGCCATCGTGGCCATCGCCGTGACGAGGCTGACCGAGACCAACACCGAACGGCTCCGGCTCGACCTCACCGGAGCGCTGCTGGCCACTGGCGGCTGCACTGCGGCGGTGCTGGTGTTCACTCAGGGCCCGCCCCACGGCTGGATGAGCACATGGGTGATCGGTGCCGGGGTCGCGGCGGCGGTGTTCCTGCTGGCCTTCCTGCTTGTCGAACGCAACGCCGCCAACCCGCTGGTGCCGGCCGCGGTCTTCGACAACCCCAGCCGGGTCGCCACCTTCGTGGCGTACTTCATGGCCGGCGGGGTGATGCTCACGGTAAGTGTGATGATCGGGCTACTGGTTCAAGACGTGCTGGGCTACTCGGCCCTGCGCGCCGGGATCTGCTTCATCCCGTTTGCGGTGGCCATGGGTGTCGGCAACCTGGTGACCAGTTGGGCGGCCGCGCTGATCGCGCCGCGCTGGCTCATCATCGGGGCCGGGAGCCTGGTCTGGGGCGCCATGCTGTTCGGGTCGACGCTGGACCGGGGCGTGCCGTATATCCCCGATCTGGTGATGCTGTTCGTGGTCGGTGGCTTCGGTATTGGCGTGATCTCGGTGGTGCTGCCGCTGTGCGCGGTCGCCGACGTCGGCCCACGCGAGATCGGTCCCGTGTCGGCGGTCACCTTGATGGTCTACAACTTGGGCGGCCCGGTGGTGCTGGTGATCATCCAGGCCGTGCAGACCTCTCGAACGCTGTACCTGGGCGGCACCACTGGCCCGGTGAAGAACATGACCGACAGCGAACTGGATGCGCTCGGCCACGGCTACACCTATTCGCTGCTGTGGGTTGCCGCGATTGCCGTGCTGGTGGGTGCGGCGGCACTGTTCATCAGGTTCTCGGCCGACCAGATCGCCCGGGCCCAGCACACCCGCGAGGCCGTGGAGGCGGGGGAGCTGTAGGGGCCGCCGGGCAAGTCCGAGCCTCCTCGCGGCTGAAGATAGGCTCTCCGGCTGTGATCATCCGGATGTCCGAATTGTTCCTTCGCACCCTGCGCGACGACCCCGCCGACGCCGAAGTCCCCAGCCACAAGCTGCTGATCCGGGCCGGCTACATCCGGCCGATCGCACCCGGTCTGTACAGCTGGCTCCCGTTAGGTCTGCGGGTGCTGCGCAACATCGAGCGAGTGGTCCGCGAGGAGATGAACGCCATCGGCGGCCAGGAGATCCTGTTCCCGGCGCTGCTGCCGCGCGCGCCGTATGAGACCACCAACCGCTGGACCGAATACGGCGACGGACTGTTCCGGCTCAAGGACCGCCGCGACAACGACTACCTGCTGGGTCCCACCCACGAGGAACTGTTCACCCTGACAGTCAAGGGGGAGTACAACTCCTACAAGGACTTCCCGGTGGTGCTGTATCAGATCCAGACCAAATACCGCGATGAGGCGCGGCCGCGAGCCGGCATCCTGCGCGGCCGCGAATTCGTCATGAAGGACTCCTATTCCTTCGACGTCAACGACGCCGGTCTGGCCACCGCCTACGACGCGCACCGGGTGGCCTATCAGAAGATCTTCGACCGGCTCGGCGTGCGGTATGTGATCGTCTCCGCGGTGTCGGGCGCCATGGGCGGATCGGCCTCCGAGGAATTCCTCGCCGAGAGCGCGGTCGGTGAGGACACCTTCGTTCGCTGCCTCGAGTCCGGTTACGCCGCCAACGTCGAAGCGGTGACCACTGCCCGCCCCGAGCCGCAGTCGGTTGACGGCCTGGCGGAGCCGGAGGTTCACGACACCGGCGACACCCCGACGATCGCCACTCTGGTGGACTGGGCCAACGGCGCGCTGGACCGTACTGTCACGGCCGCCGACACCCTCAAGAACGTGCTGCTCAAGGTCCGCCAGCCCGACGGTGAATGGGAGCTGCTGGGCATCGGGGTCCCCGGTGACCGCGAGATCGACGAGAAGCGGCTCGGCGCGGCGCTCGAACCCGCCGAATACGCCTTGCTCGGCGACGGTGATTTTGCCAAACACCCGTTCCTGGTGAAGGGCTACATCGGCCCGAAGGCGCTGCAGGACAACGGGGTGCGCTACCTGGTCGACCCGCGTGTGGTGGACGGAACCAGCTGGATCACCGGCGCCGACGCCCCCGGCAAGCACGTCGTGGGGCTGGTCGCCGGACGCGACTTCCACGCCGACGGCACCATTGAGGCCGCCGAGGTCCGCGACGGGGACCCGTCACCGGATGGGGCCGGCCCCCTGGTCAGCGCCCGGGGCATCGAGATCGCTCACATCTTCCAGCTCGGCCGCAAGTACACCGACGCGTTTGCGGTGGACGTCCTCGGCGAGGATGGCCGACCGGTGCGGCTCACCATGGGTTCCTACGGCGTCGGCGTCTCCCGGCTGGTGGCTGTCATCGCCGAACAGCAGCACGACGAGCTGGGCCTGCGGTGGCCGTCGCAGGTCGCCCCGTTCGACGTACACGTGGTGGTCGCCAACAAGGACGAGGCCGCCCGCGCGGGTGCGACCGAGCTGGTAGCCGAACTGGACCGGCTCGGTCTGGAGGTGCTCTTCGACGACCGCACCGCGTCACCTGGAGTGAAGTTCAAGGACGCCGAGCTGCTCGGCATGCCGATGGTGGTGGTGGTCGGCCGCGGCTGGGCCGACGGGGTCGTCGAACTGCGGGACCGTTTCTCCGGGGAGAAGCGGGAACTTGCTGTCGGCGCCGAGCTGGCCGGGCAGATCCTTGCCGCGATCCGTGGGCAGGTCGGCTAGTTCAGTCCGCGCCGCCCGGGAAAGCCTGGGTGATCGGCCAATTCCCCAGCGCGCGGTTCCAGTGCGCGGCCAGCACGGCGCTCTGGCCCAGCGCGGTCGCCGCGAACTCCCGGTCGGCGGCATCGCTGGCCTGTTCGACGACCGCGCGCCAGGCCGCCGCGGTGTCGTTTTCCATCCGTACCGCCAGCCGCAGGGCATCGTTGGACGTGGTCACCGACATGGGCAACTGGTATCCGGCCGCGGCGGGCGGGACGGCAACCGAGCGGCTGGTCAGGATCGCGATGGTGCGGTCCCGGCGTTCGCGGTGCTGACGGATGGTGGTGACCACCAGATCGTTGAATTCCGGCAGCGAGTACGCCGACACCAGCCCGTAGCCGTATACGACTCCGTATTCGGTGGCCAGGGCATCGGTCAGGGCCGCGTCGGGGCCCGACGCCGGGCGGGGTTCGGGAGATGTCATGCCTGCATCACCAGGGCGACTGCGTAGGAGGCCGTGCAGGCCGCGGCGATGGAGGCCAGCAGCCCCGCCCGGTAACCCGACGAGGCGACCGCCAGCTTCCCGGCGCTGTCGGCCGCCTCCCGCAACGTGTTGATCACCTGTGAGACGGTCGGAGCGGGCGCGTCCGGCGCGGCACTGGGCGTGGTGGTCTCGGTCTCGTCCGCAGGCGTCTTTCCGGCGGCGCGGGCGATCTCGGCTGCCAGCGCTCGGGCATGGTCGGTTCGCTCCTGCGACACCTGTTCCAGTGCTGCGGCCAGCGCCTTGGACTCCGGGTCGGTCAGTGCTGCCGCGGCTGCGGTGGCCAGCTCACTGTCGCGCAGGGCCAGCTGTCGTTGTGCTTCCAGGTCGTCGACGAGGGGCGCCGTTGGAGCCGAGCCGCAGGCCGGCGCCGCAACGGCCAGCAGGGCGAGCATCCCGGCACCGGTGAGCATGCGCCGTCGGTCGATGGCGGACAGGGGGCCGGGCACCCTGACATCCTGCCATTGCGACTGTGCGGCAGGGACGCGACGTGGCCGGGAGCGGGCCAAGGTACGCTGACGGGCGCTTTTGTCGGTTTGCTGTGGCTGTGTTTCCCACGGCGTATCGTTGATAACTGGTTCCCGGCCGCGCCTGGCGCGTGGGAACGCGCCGACTGAACAACTCAAGATGAGGAGCTCGCCGTGGCCACCGGGCTACCTTCCCAGACACAGGTGATCGAGCTGCTCGATGCTGAGTTCACCCGCGCCGGATTCGAGATCGAAGACGTCGTCGTCGACGATCAGGACCCGCTGCCGCGAATCACCGTGGTCGCCGACGGCGACACCCCACTGGATCTGGACACCGCCGCGGCGTTGGCCCGCTCAGCGTCGGAGTTGCTCGACACCCTCGAGTTCGACAGCCAATACGTGCTGGAGGTCAGCTCGCCCGGCGTGGGCCGGCCGCTGACCTCCGCGAAGCATTTTCGGCGTGCGCACGGTCGCAGAGTTGAGCTGACGTTGTCCGACGGGTCGGGTCTGACCGGTCGAGTGGGCGTCGTCGATGACGACATCCTGACGCTGGTGGTGCGTGCCGGGCGGGATTGGAACCGTCGCCGTCTGCCACTGAGCGAAATCAGTCGAGCGGTGGTGCAAGTCGAATTCTCACCGCCGAGCGAACGTGAGTTGGAGTTGGCGGGCATCAAGGCCCCCGAGACGGGAACGGAGGCCGGAGCATGAACTGCGCCGGCGATGCGGGACGTAGCGACGAGAAGGAGTGGCGCCAATGAACATCGACATGGCCGCGCTGCACGCGATCGAGGCGGACAAGGGCATCTCGGTTGACGTGGTCGTGGACACGATCAAATCGGCGTTGCTCACCGCGTACCGCCACACCGAAGGTCATCAGGCCGACGCGGTCATCGATGTCGACCGCAAGACCGGCGTGGTGCGGGTGCTGGCTCGCGAGACCGACGACGACGGCAACGTAATCAGCGAATACGACGACACGCCCGAGGGCTTCGGGCGTATCGCGGCGACCACGGCCCGTCAGGTGATCCTGCAGCGGCTACGGGACGCCGAGAACGAGAAGGCCTACGGCGAATTCTCGGCGCGAGAGGGCGACATCGTCGCGGGAGTCGTGCAGCGCGACGCCCGGGAGAATGCGCGCGGTGTCATCGTGGTGCGACTCGGTACCGAGGCCAAGGGCTTCGATGGCGTCATCCGCCCCGCAGAGCAGGCACCCGGTGAGGCGTACGACCACGGCGACCGACTGCGCTGCTACGTGATCGGTGTGACTCGGGGCCTGCGCGAACCGCGGATCGAGCTGTCGCGTACCCACCCGAACCTGGTGCGCAAGCTGTTCGCCTTGGAGGTCCCCGAGATCGCCGATGGGTCGGTGGAGATCGTCGCGGTCGCCCGCGAGGCCGGCCACCGATCCAAGATCGCGGTGGCCTCGCAAGTTCCCGGGCTCAACGCCAAGGGCGCCTGCATCGGCCCGATGGGCCAGCGTGTGCGCAACGTGATGAGCGAACTAGCCGGCGAGAAGATCGACATCATCGACTACGACGAGGATCCGGCGCGCTTCGTCGGCAACGCGCTGTCGCCCGCCAAGGTGATGTCGGTGACCGTGATCGACCAGGCGGCCCGGGCTGCGCGCGTGGTGGTGCCGGACTTCCAGCTGTCCTTGGCCATCGGCAAGGAAGGCCAGAATGCCCGGCTGGCGGCCCGGCTGACCGGCTGGCGCATTGATATCCGCAGTGACGTCCCGGAGCCCGGCGCCAATGGCGCCGAGCGTGAAGCCGGTCAGGGCGTGGGCCAGGAGCGCTGAGCGGGACGCGACCAGGAGCACCCGGTAGCGCAGCGCCGGGTTGGTTCGGGTGGTTCGGGTCATCGCCGTTGTATGGGTAGACTGAGCCGTGATCCAGCGCGAGACTTCGGCAACCGCCTCGCGGACGCACCGTTCCCCAGATGGACCGGTGCGCACGTGTGTCGGATGCCGGAAACGTGCGTTGACCGTCGAATTGCTTCGGGTGGTCGCGGTGTCAACGGAGAACGGCAACGGTGCCGTGATCATTGACCGAGCGGGAAACCAACCGGGGCGGGGTGCGTGGTTGCATCCCGCAGCGGAGTGCCTGCACGCGGCGATTCGGAGACGGGCATTCGTGCGCGCGCTGCGGATCAGCGGTTCCCCGGATGTATCCGGGGTGGAGGAGTACTTCGAAGGATTCGAAGATCGGCTCACCGCCCCGGGCAACAGAACAGGTAGCGAAGAACATGAGCACACCGTGAAGTCCCGATGACCATGCGTCATAGCTAAACCCGAGGCGCGGCCCACCACCGCTGTCGCCTCATAGACAGGAGATGTAGTGGCAAAGGCCCGCGTACACGAGTTGGCCAAGGAACTCGGTGTCACCAGCAAGGAAGTTCTCGCCCGCCTGAGCGAGCAGGGCGAATTCGTCAAGTCGGCATCCTCAACCGTGGAAGCCCCCGTCGCGCGGCGGCTGCGCGAGTCCTTCGGCGGCGGCAAGCCCGCGCCGAAGGCCGAAGCGCCCGCGGCCCCGGCGCCCGCCAAGGCCGCTCCGGCGGCAACCCCGGGACCGGCGAAGCCGGCACCGGCCCCGGCCCCTGCGGCTGACGGTGCGGCCGCAAAGCCCGCCGCTCCCGCCGCCGCAAAGCCGGCGGCTCCCGCGGCTCCCGCAGCTCCAGCGGCTCCGGCGCCCGCGGCCGAGACCCCGCCGCCGGCAGCTGCAGCACCCTCCCCGGCGGCTCCGCCCGCTCCCGGCCCCCGGCCGGCAGCACCGGGCCCCAAGCCCGGCGCCCGCACCCCGCGCGTCGGAAACAACCCGTTCTCCTCGGCGCAGCCGGTCGAGCGCGCCATCCCGCGTCCGCACCCGCAGGCGGCCCCCCGGCCGGGAGGAGCCCCCCGGCCCGGCATGCCGAGGCCCGGCGGCGGCGCGACACCGGGCAACATGCCCGGACGCACCAGCAACTTCGGCGCGCAGGGTCGCCCGGCACGTCCCGGCGGCCCGCCGCGGCCCGGCGGCGGTGGCCGTCCCGGTGGCCCCGGTGGTCGTCCCGGCGGCCCCGGTGGCGGTCCGGGCGGTAACTACCGCGGCGGCGGTGCCGGCGGTCCCGGCGGCGCGGGTGGTCCCGCAGGCGCCGGCGCCGGAGGTTTCCGGGGTCGTCCCGGCGGTGGTGGCGGCGGCGGTCGTCCCGGCCAGCGCGGTGGTGCGGCCGGTGCTTTCGGTCGTCCCGGCGGTGCACCCAAGCGCGGACGCAAGTCGAAGCGGGCGAAACGCGCCGAGTACGAGAACATGCAGGCCCCGGTCGTCGGTGGTGTGCGGTTGCCGCACGGCAACGGCGAGACCATCCGGCTTGCCCGCGGCGCATCGCTGAGCGACTTCGCCGACAAGATCAACGCCAACCCGGCCGCTCTGGTGCAGGCGCTGTTCAACCTCGGCGAGATGGTCACCGCCACCCAGTCGGTCGGCGACGAGACGCTGGAGCTGCTCGGCAGCGAGATGAACTTCGTCGTGCAGGTCGTCTCGCCCGAGGACGAGGACCGCGAGCTGCTGGAGTCCTTCGACCTGACCTACGGCGAGGACGAAGGCGGCGAGGAAGACCTGCAGAGCCGCCCGCCGGTGGTGACCGTCATGGGTCACGTCGACCACGGCAAGACCCGACTGCTGGACACCATCCGCAAGGCCAACGTCCGCGAGGGCGAGGCCGGTGGCATCACCCAGCACATCGGCGCCTATCAGGTGGGCGTCGACTTCGACGGCTCCGAGCGGCTGATCACCTTCATCGACACCCCGGGTCACGAGGCGTTCACCGCCATGCGTGCCCGTGGCGCCAAGGCCACCGACATCGCGATCCTGGTGGTGGCCGCCGACGACGGCGTGATGCCCCAGACGGTGGAGGCCATCAACCACGCCCAGGCGGCCGATGTGCCGATCGTGGTGGCGGTCAACAAGATCGACAAGGAAGGTGCCGACCCGGCCAAGATCCGCGGGCAGCTCACCGAGTACGGACTGGTCGCAGAGGACTTCGGTGGCGACACCATGTTCGTCGACATCTCCGCCAAGCAGGGCACCAACATCGCCGCGCTCGAGGAGGCGGTGCTGCTGACAGCCGACGCCGCCCTGGACCTGCGGGCCAACCCCGACATGGAGGCCCAGGGTGTGGCGATCGAGGCCCACTTGGACCGTGGTCGCGGCCCGGTGGCCACCGTGCTGATTCAGCGCGGCACGCTGCGGGTCGGCGACTCGATCGTCGCCGGCGACGCCTACGGTCGAGTCCGTCGGATGGTCGACGAGCACGGCGAGGATGTCGAAGAGGCGACCCCGTCGCGGCCGGTGCAGGTCATCGGCTTCACCTCGGTGCCCGGTGCCGGTGACAACCTGCTGGTTGTCGACGAGGACCGGATCGCCCGCCAGATCGCCGACAAGCGCAACGCCCGCAAGCGCAACGCGCTGGCCGCGCGATCGCGCAAGCGGATCTCCCTGGAGGACCTGGACTCGGCGCTGAAGGAAACCAGCCAGCTGAACCTGATCCTCAAGGGCGACAACGCCGGTACCGTCGAGGCGCTGGAAGAGGCCTTGATGGGAATCCAGATCGACGACGAGGTGCAGCTGCGGGTGATCGACCGCGGTGTCGGTGGCATCACCGAGACCAACGTCAACCTGGCATCGGCGTCGGACGCGATCATCATCGGGTTCAACGTGCGTGCGGAGGGCAAGGCCACCGAGCTGGCCAACCGCGAGGGTGTGGAGATCCGGTACTACTCGGTCATCTACCAGGCGATCGAAGAGATCGAGAGCGCGCTCAAGGGCATGCTCAAGCCGATCTACGAGGAGAAGGAGCTGGGGCGTGCCGAGATTCGCGCCATGTTCCGCTCCTCCAAGGTGGGCAACATCGCGGGCTGCCTGGTCACCTCCGGTCTCATCCGCCGCAACGCCAAGGCGCGGTTGCTGCGTGACAACGTGGTGATCGCCGAAACCGTCACGATCTCCTCGCTGCGGCGGGAGAAGGACGATGTCACCGAGGTCCGCGACGGCTACGAATGTGGTCTGACGCTGACCTACAACGACATCAAGGAAGGCGACGTCATCCAGGCCTACGAGCTCGTCGAGAAGGCTCGGACCTAGTCGTGGTGGACGTGGGCCGAGCTCGCCGGCTGGCCAAGCGCATCGGGACCATCGTCGCTTCGGCCATCGAGTTCGAGATCAAGGACCCGCCGTTGGCCTTCGTGACCGTCACGGACACGAAGGTGACGGGGGACCTGCACGACGCCACTGTGTTTTACACGGTGCGCGGGCAAACCCTGCAGGACGAGCCCGACTATGCTGGCGCGGCTGCGGCACTGGAACGTGCGAAGGGGACCCTGCGGACCAAGGTGGGCGCAGGAACCGGTGTGCGGTTCACCCCGACGCTCTCGTTTGTCCTGGACAAGGTGCCGGACACTGCCGCCCACATGGAGGAGCTGTTGGCGCGCGCCCGTGAGGCCGACGCCGACCTCGCCCGGATACGGGAGGGCAAGCAGCCGGTCGGGGACCCCAACCCGTATCGCGAGGCACCGGGACAGTCCGATGCCGACGACAGCGGTGACGGTGAGCAGTCGGGCGACTGACCCGCTGCCCACGGGCCGGCGGGTCGACGCCGCCGAAGCCGTGAAGCTGCTGGCGGGCGCGAGCACGCTGGCGGTGATCTGTCATGTCCACCCCGACGCCGACACCATCGGTGCGGGGCTGGCGCTGGCCTCGGTCCTGCGACGGCGCGGCAAGGCGGTCGAAGTCAGCTTCGCCCGGCCGGCGGTGTTGCCGCAGTCGCTGCAGTCGTTGCCGGGCGGCGAGTTGCTGGTCGGTGCCGACGCGATGCGTCGCGACGTCGACCTGGTGGTGACCGTCGACGTCTCGAGCGCGGATCGGCTCGGGGAGCTGGGCCAGCTGGCCGTCGGCCGCGAGCTGCTGGTGATCGACCATCATGCGTCGAATCAGTTGTTCGGCACCGTCAATTTTGTTGACGCGTCAGCGGATTCGACCACCATGATGGTGGCTGAACTGATCGATGCCTTGGGCGAACCGATCGATGCGGACGTGGCGCACTGCCTGTATGCGGGGCTGGCCACCGACACCGGGTCGTTCCGGTGGGCCAGTCCTCGGGCGCATCGGCTGGCAGCGCGACTGGTGGACGCCGGAGTCGACAATGCAGCGGTCGCCCGGACGGTGATGGACACCCACCCGTTCGGCTGGCTGACGATGCTGTCGCGGGTGCTGGCGGGCGCGCGACTGCTGCCGGACGCGGCGGGCGGGCGGGGCCTGGTCTATGCGGTGGTTGACCATGCCGAGTGGACCGCGGCGCGGCCCGAGGAGGTGGAGAGCATCGTCGACATCGTGCGCACCACCGCGCAGGCTGAGGTGGCGGCGGTGTTCAAGGAGACGGCCCCGGGACGCTGGGCGGTGTCGATGCGCGCCAAGTCGGCGGTGGACCTGAGCGCTGTGGCTGTCTTGTTCGGCGGTGGCGGGCATCGGCTGGCGGCCGGATACACGGTCACCGGCACGGCAGCGGACGCGGTTGCCGCGCTGGTTGCCGGCCTTGGCTGACGATTCTGGCGCCGGGACCAACCGCATCGCGGCGTTGGCTCTGCCGGCGCTGGTGGTATTGGCCGCCGAACCGCTGTACTTGCTATTCGACACCGCGGTGGTCGGCCGCCTCGGCGCCCTGGGCCTGGCGGGTCTGGCGATCGGCGGGATGGTCCTGAGTCTGGTCGCCTCGCAGGCCACCTTCCTGTCCTACGGAACGACGGCGCGATCGTCGCGGCACTTCGGTGCGGGCGATCGCTCCGCCGCGGTCGCCGAGGGTGTGCAGGCCACCTGGCTGGCCCTTGGCCTGGGCCTGCTGGTCGTGCTGGCGGTGCAGGCGGTGGGTGAGCCGCTGGTCTCGACCATCGCCGGACGTGACAGCATCGCGCAAGCCGCGTGGGCGTGGCTGCGGATCGCCATTTTTGGTGCTCCGGCAATTCTGGTGTCGCTGGCCGGCAACGGATGGCTGCGCGGAGTGCAGGACACGGCGCGGCCGCCGCGTTATGTGGTTGTCGGCTTCGCGTTTTCGGCGCTGTTGTGTCCGCTGCTGGTATTTGGCGGGCTGGGCATGCCGCGCTGGGGTCTGGCCGGCTCGGCGGTGGCCAACTGTGCGGGCCAGTGGCTTGCCGCGCTGTTGTTCCTGCGTGCCCTGCGCTCCGAACCGGTGTCATGCAAGCTCGATGGTGGCATGCTGCGGGCGCAACTGGTCATGGGACGCGATCTCATCGCACGCTCGCTGGCATTTCAGGCCAGCTTCGTCTCGGCCGCCGCGGTCGCGGCGCGCTTCGGGGCCGCAGCGTTGGCTGCCCATCAGATTGTGTTGCAGCTGTTCAACTTCCTGGCGTTGGCCCTTGATTCGCTGGCGATCGCCGCGCAAGCGTTAGTGGGTGCGGCGCTGGGTGCATCCGACGTCCGACACGCCAAGGCGGTGGCCGGCCGAGTCACGGTGTTCTCCGCGGCCGCCGCGTCCGTGCTGGCAGGGGTATTGGCCCTCGGGGCGCGCCTCCTGCCGGGATTGTTCACCGACGATGCTGCGGTGCTGGCCGCGCTCGGGGTGCCGTGGTGGTTTCTGGTGGCCCAATTGCCCATTGCCGGAATTGTTTTCGCGCTCGACGGGGTGTTGCTGGGAGCGGGCGACACGGCGTTCATGCGTACCGCCACGGTGATCAGTGCGCTGGTTGGTTTTCTGCCGCTGGTGTGGCTGTCGTTGGCCTTCGGCTGGGGGCTTGCCGGAATCTGGTCGGGGCTGACCGCTTCTCTGGTGCTGCGGTTGCTGTTCGTCGGGTGGCGGGCCCTGTCTGGGCACTGGGTGCGAGCCGGGCGTCCGTAGGATCGGCTGGCGTGAGCGGTCAGCGAGAGCGGATGCTGCACGGGGCGCTGTATCGGCCCGACGACCCGGACCTGGTCGCCGGCCGGCGGGCATGTCAGCGCGCGGTGGCGGCGTTCAACGCCACCGCGCCAGACGACGAAGACGCCCGCCGTGAGCTGCTGGGCGAACTGCTCGGATCATTCGGGGCGAACTCGGAGATTTTGCCCCGCTTCTCTTGCGACTACGGGATATACATCAGCATCGGCGCAGACTGTTTCGTCAACTACGACGCGGTCTTTCTGGACTGCGCGCCCATCACCATCGGGAACCATGTGTCGATCGGACCCCGCGCCCAGCTGCTGACGGCGCTGCACCCCATCGATGACATCGACGCACGGCGGGCCGGCTGGGAATCGGCCGCTCCGATCACCCTTGGCGACAACGTGTGGCTGGCGGCGGGGGTGATCGTGTGCCCCGGCGTGACGATCGGAGCCGACACGGTCGTGGGCGCCGGCAGCGTGGTGACCCGAGATTTGCCCGCCGGCGTGCTCGCGGCCGGAAATCCGTGCCGGATCCTTCGGCCAATCGGCTAGTAGCCGAGGTCTCAGCCGCCCACGCCGGCGTTCAACAAGAAGCCGCCCGCCACAAAGGTGACCACGAAGACCAGCCAGCCCAGCGCTGGCCAAACGACCATGCGGCTCCCTCGGCGCGCGCCGACACGGCAGCGGAGCGGCGTTGCCGTAGGGCCACGGGGGACAGGGCGGGATCTCCTGTGGCACGGCTAAGTCCACCTCGGTAGGTCCGGTTTGCTGTCCCACGGTAACCGTGCCCCAGCGCCCCGCGGCCGTTCCATTTGTCCAGCCGATTGACAGGAAAAATCTACAGTGCCTATCTATACATTTAGGTTACTCGCGGGTAGCGTTCGGCGCGTTGTTACCAGTTGCACACGCCTGACCCTGGGGATGTAACCCACTGGCTTGGGAAAACGACGGAGATGGGAAAGCTCGAAAATGATGCATTACCGATTGATCGCCGCAGGTTTGGCCACCGGTGGTGGGCTGCTTGCTGCGGCGTTCCTGCAGACTGCGGTCGCCGTGGCCGCCCCGGGCGACGACATCACGGCGCCCAGCGCCAGCGGCGCTGACGCTTTCACGCTCGGCGGATATACGTTTGACCCCTTCAACGACGCCACCGGCGCGGAAGGTTTCTCCCTGGTGCACCCGCTCACGGGCTCTGCGCCACTGCTGACGTTGGGCGGCGGAAGCCCAGGCGGCCTGTTGCCCACCGCGCCGCAGAACTTTGAGGTCTACGGTGCCGACGGCACCAGCCTGGGCAGCATCAATTCCAGCGTGGTCGTGACGAACCTGGCGGGCTTGACCAACACCCAGTTCACCGTCACGGAAGTCAACGCGGCATCCGGTGGGTCGGCAGCGGATCTGCCGACGTCGGGGTCGGTCTATGACGTGTTCAACTTCGGCGGCGGCTTTGCGAATGTCTACATCGCCACCCCCGGCGAGGACGGAACTGTCACCGACACCTTCGTGACGCCCTGGGGCAGCATGGACCTGAGCTCGATGTTCGCTGGCTTCAACGCGGCGGACCCGCTGCAGCCGGGCGACGCCTTCGACGCGTTGCAGGCTGGGGCGTCGGGAGGTGGCGAGGATGCCTTCGCCATCGGTGGCCTGACCCTGGACCCGTTCACCGGAACCGGCGACGCGGCACAGGAGGGTTTCTCGCCGATCATCGCACTCGGTGGTGCGGCGCCGCTGCTGGCCATCGGCGGCGCATCGTTGGGTGACCCGAGTCACCAAGGCAATGGGTTGGCCTCCCAGGACTTCAACGTCTACAGCGGCACCGGTGACGACGCCACACAGATCGGCACCATCAACACCTCGGTGGACGTGACCAACCTGTTGGGCATGACCAACACCCAGCTCGTTGTCACCGACGGTTCGGACACCGCCGACGGCCTGCCGGCCGCGGGGACCATCTACGACGCGTTCAACTTCGGTGGCGGGTTCGCGAACGTCTACGTCGCCACCCCGGGCGAAGACGGTACCGTCACCGACACGTTCGTGACCCCGTTCGGCAGCATGGACCTGAGTGGGCTGTTCAGTGGCATGGCCACCGGGATCTCGATGGACCCGGGAGCCGCGTTCGCTGCGCTGAGCGACAACGCCGTGGGCGAGGACGCCTTCACCATCGGCGGCACCACCTTCGATCCGTTCACCGGGTCTGGAGCCGACGCCGCCTCGGGATTCGCGCCGGTCTTTCAGACGGTCGGTGCGCTGCCGTTCCTCAACATCGGCGGAGGTACGCCCGGTGTCGACCTCGGGGGCACCTACTTCCCGCTGCCGATCACGGCGCAGGACTTCAACATCTACGACGGCAGCGAGCTGCTCGGCACCGCGCACGCGCAAGAGACCGTCACCCAGTTGTTGGGCCTGACCACCACGGAGTTCGTCATCGACAGCGTGACCCCCGGTGATGGCGACGCCGCGGGCCTGCCTGAGATCGGTTCGGTGTACAGCGTTTTGAACCTCGGTGGTGGCTTCGCCAACGTCTACTCCGCGATCCCCGGTCTGGACGGCGCCGACAGCACCGTTACCGACACGTTCGTGACCCCGTTCGGCGACTTCGACCTGAGCGGGTTGTTCGGTGGCTTCGACGCCTCGTCGCTGCTGGACCCGGGCGCTGCATTCCTGGGGCTCGATTTCTAGCAGTTCGCCTTAACGGACACGTCCCGGGCGGTGCCGCAAGCGCCGTCCGGGACGTGTTTTGTCACTGCACCTGGGCGCGCCCACGTTCCAGCACGGCCGCCCGGTTGGCGGCGACGTCGGCTCCGGTCACGGTCTTCAGCCACTGCTTGGCCGCCATCGCCTCGAGCCACAGCCCGGTGGCAGTCTGCGACTCGTCGATGCGGTGATAGGAGGCCAGCAGCGCACGCACCGCGGCCTGATTGTTGCCGACGATCGACGCTGCCACCCGCAGCGCCGCGGGCAGCAGCTCGTCGTGCGGCACCACCTCGGTGACCAATCCAGCCCGCAGGGCGTCGGCCGCCGAGAGGTAGTCGCCGGTCAGACTCATCCGGCGGGCCAAGCCCACGCCGACCTTCTGGGGGAGTCGGACACTGAGGCCCCAGGACGGCAGCAAACCGACGCGGGCGTGGGTGTCGGCGAATCTGGCCTGCTCCGAGGCGATCAGGACGTCGCAATACAGTGCCAACTCGAGCCCGCCGGTGACTGCCGCACCGTTGATGGCACCGATCACCGGCTTGGTCATCGGTGGCCACTGCGGGGAAATGTCTGTCAATCCAGTGGATTCGCCGAACTCCTTGAGGTCCAACCCGGCGCAGAACACCGGATCGGCACCCGTCAGGATCAGCACGTCGACGCCCGTGTCGGCGTCAGCATGGGCCAGCGCGCTGAAGAGGGCCGCACGCAACGCGCCGGACAGCGCATTGCGGGCCTGCGGGCGGTTGAGGATCAGGGTGCGGATGCGGTCCTGTGTATTAAGCAGCAGAATGTCGTCGCTCATCGGTTCACCGTAGCCCCGGCTACGCTGGGCGAAATGCACGGTACGGCGTTGAAGGAGTGGAGCGCTGTCGTTGCCGCGCTGCTGGCCGGCCGGCAACGAATCCTGCTGCGCAAAGGCGGCATTCACGAGAAGCGCTTCGATGTCAGCGCCGACGAGTTCCTGCTGTTCCCGACATCGGTACACAGCCACGCCGAGCGGGTCCGTCCCGAACACCGCGATCTGCTTGCGCCGGCCGCCGCCGATTCCACCGCTGAGCGGGTTGTGATACGGGCCGCTGCGAAAGTCGTTGCGGCGCTGCCCGTCGACCGGCCCGAGGCGCTGGAGGACATTGCGGACTTACACATCTGGACCCCTGAATCGGTGCGCGCAGATCGGCTTGATTTCCGGCCCAAACATCGGTTGACGGCGCTGGTGATCCAGGTGTTGCCGCTGTCGACACCCGTGCGGCTGCCGCGCAGCCCCGACTATGCCGGCTGCGCCAGCTGGGTGCAGCTACCGATCGCCGACCCGGAGCTCGGTGCCGCGGCGTTCACCGCCGAACAGCTCGAGTCGGTGACCGCCCGGGTCCGCGACACCGTCGGCTGAAGAACTTGTCGGGTTTTGCTCTAGCGACGGGACCGTAGGGTCCGAATGATCTGCGCCGAGAGTTCCGGGTCCGCGAGCAGTTGGTCGATCAGCGCCGTCATGACTTCCTGCCCGGTGATACGAGCGCATCCCACCCGGTCGACGGCGTCGCGCTGCCACAGATCGAGCCCGCGATGTTGGGCCGGCGACAGATCGACCGTGCGGCGGGTTCGGGTCTGACGCAGTGGGATTGGCTCAGTCGGCTTCATCCCCGTCTCGCGAGTCGGTGCCCAGCCGGTGGCCGGGGCGCCGATACTGCGGTTATTGAGGGAATCGCTGGCAGTGCTCATTGTGTGGACCTTCGGTTGCGGTGGAACCTCACCCTGGTACTCAGGCCAGCCTAGCCCGTCGACCTTCGCGACAGGCATCGGTCGTCGCCGAGACCGAGGTAGAACCCGGCGATTGCCTGGTAGGCGATCGCGCCGGACCCCTGCGCGCATTCCGCGCTTCTCGCCGGTCACGGCGATCAACGGGCGCTCACGCAGCTGCTTCACGATCGCATACTCGCGGGTCCCAGGACTGCTTGAAGCCCGCTACCTGATCGGCTGCGTGGAAATCCAGCGGATAGCCATTGTGCGAGCCATTATAAAAGCAAGTTTAAAGAAATATTAGAGGCGCTTGTTCGGTCATGATCGCATTAAATACGGACATCCGTGAATCAGTGGTTCAGTAGATCAGTAGATACTAGTTGACCTGCTCATATGACTAGATATAGCGCGGTCGAAGTGTGATACACCCGAAATGATCGGTACGCAAAAAATTTGTCAATCTGACAGTTGTTGAGCGACCTTCGTCGGTGCTACTCTCCGAATATCAAGATAATTTCGGAAATCTTGACAAGGGAGGAAATCATGGTGATTTCGCGGAATTTGTGCCGACGTATGGCAGTCGGGGCGATCAGCGCCGGCACCTTGGCCGGCACGCTGTTGGTCGGCCCTGCGGGACCGGCGCAGGCCTCCCCGGGGGAGGTTGGGGCACCGCCGCCTGCCACCGTCCAGGTGGCCGGGAACCAGGTCGGCCCTCCGGCCGGGTTAGGGAGTCGCCTCGGTATCGACCGCGCGCCGGCGGACACCGTGTTCGCCACCGACCTGCGTATGGCGCCCATGCCGCAGTGGTGGGGGCATCACTGGTGGCGTCATCGGTTGTGGCACCGGTGGTGGTGGTGGTGGTGATCGCGGTGTCGGCAAAGCCACATCTTGACCGCGGTAGGCGGCATGCCGCCAGGCACGGACTGGTACTTGCGGCCGCACTCGGCGTAGGGGCAACCCTCGCCGGGTGCGGCGCCAGCACCGAAGTCGCTCCAGCCGCCGGTCCGGTCGCGTCCCAGCAGCCCGCCGCCGAGCCCAGCCCGGCACCCTACGACATCTCACGAGTCGACGCCGTCGCCGACGACTTTCCCCAAGGCTTCACGTCGCAGGCGCACCCGGCTAAGACGCTGGGGCAATCCGACATCGACGGGTCCGCGGTCGCGGCGTTCACCGATGCCCAGGTGGATCCGTCACAGTGCAGGTCGGTGGTCATCCCGCCGTATGTCGATCCGACGGTCGGCACCGAAGCCGCCGGCGTGATCGGGCAGGGGGATCAGGGCAACATGTACGTCGTCGCTCTGCGATCACCCAAGCCCGTTGCAGCTGAGCCTGAACCGGCGGGCTGTGATCGGATCTCGCTGGCCGGTTCGCCGGAGGCGACCGGGACCGTGGAGCGTATCCCGGCCCCTGCCATCGCCGGCGCCACCACGACCGGGGTGAAGCTGAGCGTGGCGGGCCCCGAGGAGGATCCCGACTACCTGTACACGGCGGCGCTCGACGATCGAACGTCGGTCGTCGTCATGGGCAGTGCGGATGCGCAGCTGGACCCGCAGCGGCTGATGTCAGACCTGCTGATCAAGGCCGTTTCGGCGGTCCGTGGGCAGCAGCAGTCGTGAGCCGGCCAGCTGGACGGTGTGCGTAGCCGGTCGCTGAGCGGCGCCGCTGATCGCGGGTTCGTCGGTGCCCAGGTTGCGTGCGAACCGGGGGTGACAGCCGCCGGCGATCAGCAGCCGGATGCGGGAACCGGCCGCGAAGCGGTGGGCGATCTGGTCCAGGTCGATCCGGACCGTTCCCGAGGACTGGTTCAGCCGACGGTAGCCGTCGCTGACATTGCGTGAGCGTCCCCGGGCGTCGACCTCGCTGACCCTGACGAACACGTCGACGTTTGGGTTGTCGCTGGAATGCGCCAGCTCCACCACCGGCCTGCCGAGCACGTCGACATCCTCGGTCAGAGGCTGCCCGGTGAAGGTCAGCACGTCGCCACGGCGCGCCAACACGTCGTCGCGCTGATAGCCGCCGCCCGGGGCGAGCAGCCGCCCGCCCACCGTGGGCGTGGGGTCGGCCGGGTCGTAGTGAAAGCTCACCGCGTCTGTCGCGCCGTCGGCCACCGGGGAGTCGCCCAGTCGCCCGCCGGGCTGCAGCCACCAGCTTCGGTCTGTCGACTCGGGCGGCCAATCCGGCAAGTCACGCCAGCCTCCGCCGCCGGTGACGGAGACGCGCACCGGGCTGGTCCGCGACGGCCCGTCGGTGCCCGCCAGGTGAGTGCCGAGCCAGTCCAGGGATTCCGCAGTGACGGTCCGCAGTCCTTTGGTCAGCATCTCGGTGTGGGTCCACGGGCCGACGGTCAGCGCCACCTCGGCTCCCCGGTCGCGCAAGGTCCGGAACTGGACCAGCGCCTGATCCAAGAACAGGTCTTGCCAGCCGCTGAGCAACAGCACCGGCACTCGGGTCTGCTCCAGCGCCACCGGGTGACGCAACCTGTCCCAGAACGGGTCGTCGCGATCAGGGTGCTCGACCCACGACTCGTACCAGGGGGAGCCGCCGCCTAGCAGGGCCCGGCCGGCCGAGCCCAGCGGCAGGGCAGCCGCGGCGCGTTTGACTCTGCGTTGCGCGGTCAGCTGCTGCAGCCCGGCCCGGATCCGAGGGCGGACCTCCTGGTGGGCCATCATGTGGCTCCAGCCTAAAAAATCGTTCAGCGCGAATGACCCCACACCCCAGGTCGACTGGTACAGATCGTGCGGCCCAACCGTGATGACCGCCGCGCTGAGCTCGGGCGGCGGGTCGGCCAGCAACGCCCATTGGGTGAAGCCCAGATACGACAACCCGATAGTGCCGAACGACCCGGTGAACCATGGCTGGGTACGCATCCAAGCCACGGTGTCGGCACCGTCGGCTGCCTCGTTGACCATCGGCTCGAACACACCGGCAGAGCCGAAAGTGCCGCGCACACTCTGCAGAATCACCCGATAGCCGCGGGCGGCGTACATCCGGGCGAACACCAGCGAGAACGGAAATTTGCGGCCGTAGGGGCAGCGCACCAGCAGGGTGCCGGCCACGTCGCCGGTCGGCTGATAGTGATCGGCGCGCAGCTGGACTCCGTCGCGCATCGGGACCTGCTCCCGGCGCACGGTGTAGCCGGTGGTGGGCGGCGGCAGTCGCCGCAGCGCCCGGTTCACCACCACATCGGCCAGACGCGGCGAGCTGGTGGCGGCCACGCGATCAGTACTTGTAGTGCGGAGCCAGCTGGTGGGCGCGCATCAGGTTCTCGGTGGGGCAGTCCACGTCCGGGTTGGAGTACACCGGCGAGTAGTACAGCGACTGCTGGATCAACCCGTAGCTGGTCTTGAACGCCACCATGCAGGAGAACCACCAGCGGTTGTTCCACTCGGTGGGCTTCATCACCCAGTACTGCGCCGCCCGGTGCCCGTTGATGTCCATCTCGATCGCGTCGGCCGGGATGGACTCGTCGTAGCTGCGCCAGACGAACGTCTCGACGGCCATCTGGTAGTTGCCGGAGTCGAACTCGCAGCGCACACCCTCGACCGGCTTGGGCGGCGTGAATGCCAGGCCCAACTGTGCGATGACGTCGTAGGGAATGTCCTCGCAGGCGTCGAAGGGCCGCGGGTTGGTGATGTTGACCGCTTTGCTCGAGGTGGTCGGGGGTGCCAGCGGTATCGCGGTGGATCGCAACTGGACCGCGGAGCCGCCGGCGACATCGTTGCCGGGGGGTGTCTGTTGCCAGACCATCACGACGGCCATCACCAGCGCTCCCAGCGCGGTGACAAGACGCAGGTTGGTGAGCATGACACTCCTCGCTTCCGCCCGGTGTTCTGCCGGGAGTGTACAAGTTGTGGCGGCGGCCACTGCCCGGAAGGCGAGAACACGTTCTAATTCTGCGCACCCATTAGGCTGAATCCCCGTGACCACCCACGAGCGCAGGGCCGCAGATGGCCCAACTCTGTGGGCGATCTCTGACTTGCACACCGGCCACCTGGGCAACAAGCCGATCACCGAGGCACTGCATCCGGTCACCGGTGACGACTGGCTGATCGTCGCCGGCGACGTTGCGGAGCGCACCGACGAGATCCGCTGGGCGCTGGATCTGCTGCGCAAGCGGTTCGCGAAGGTGATCTGGGTCCCGGCAACCACGAGCTGTGGACCACCAACAAGGACCCGATGCAGATATTCGGCCGCTCCCGGTACGACTATCTGGTCGACATGTGCGACCAGATGGGTGTCATCACCCCCGAGCACCCCTTTCCGGTCTGGACCGAGCAGGGTGGTCCGGCCACCATCGCGCCGATGTTCCTGCTCTACGACTACACGTTCCTGCCGGCCGGAGCGACGAGCAAGGCCGAGGGTCTGGCCATTGCGCGGCAGAACAACGTGGTCGCCACCGACGAGTTCCTGCTGTCACCCGAGCCCTACGGCACCCGCGACGCATGGTGTCGCGACCGGGTGGCGGCCACCCGTAAGCGGCTCGAAGACCTCGACTGGATGACCCCGACAGTGCTGGTCAACCATTTCCCGATGGTGCGCCAGCCGTGCGACGCACTGTTTTATCCGGAGTTCTCGCTGTGGTGCGGCACCGTCGAAACCGCTGACTGGCATACGCGCTACAACGCGACGTGCTCGGTCTACGGCCACCTGCACATCCCGCGCACCACGTACTACGACGGCGTGCGCTTCGAAGAGGTCTCGGTGGGTTACCCGCGGGAATGGCGCCGACGCCAGCCGCACCGGTGGCTGCGCCAGATCCTGCCCGAGCCGTACTACCCGCCCGGCTACCTCAACGAGTTCGGCGGCCACTTCGCCATCACCGACGAGATGCGCGAGGCCAGTGCGAAGTTCGCCGAACGGCTGCGCCAGCGGCAGGCGCGATGAGCAAGCTGCTGGACAGGGTGCTGCAAGGAGCGCCGACGGGTTCGCTGGCCTGGGCCGAACGCTACGACGATCCGCCCGGGCTGGCTCCGCTGCCCGAGGAAGAGCCGCTGGTCGCCCGTTCGGTTGCCAAGCGCCGCAACGAATTCATCACCGCGCGGTACTGTGCTCGGCTGGCTTTAGAAGAGCTCGGGCAACCGCCGGTCCCGATCCTCAAGGGGGAGAAGGGCGAGCCCACGTGGCCCGCCGGCGTTGTCGGCAGTCTGACGCACTGCGCGGGCTTCCGCGGCGCGGTGGTCGGTCGCGGTGGCGACGTGCGATCGGTGGGTATCGATGCTGAACCGCACGACGTGCTGCCCGACGGCGTCCTCAAGGCGGTCAGCCTGCCCGTCGAACGTGACGAACTCGCAGCGCTGCCGAAAGACCGGCATTGGGACCGAATCCTGTTCTGCGCCAAGGAAGCCACCTACAAGGTGTGGTTCCCGCTGACCCGGCGGTGGTTGGGTTTCGAAGATGCGCACATCAGTTTCGACCCCGACGGCAGCTTCGTCTCTCGTATCCTGATCGACCCCGCGGCGCTGTCCGGACCTCCGCTGACGGAGCTGCGCGGGCGGTGGTCGGTGGCGGGCGGCCTGGTGTTGACGGCGATCGTGCTGTGAGTACGCCGCCGCCGGCCGGCCTGGTGATTGTCGACAAGCCCGCCGGAATGACCAGCCACGATGTCGTTTCCCGGTGTCGCAGGTTCTTCGGGACTCGTAAGGTCGGCCATGCCGGCACGTTGGACCCGATGGCCACCGGGGTGCTGGTGATCGGCATCGAACGGGCTACCAAGATTCTGGGGCTGTTGACCGCGTCGCAGAAGTCCTACGCTGCCACCATTCGGTTGGGGCAGACCACCTCGACCGAGGATGCCGAAGGCGAGGTGCTGGAGACGACTTCGGCCAGGCACATCACCGACGATCAGATCGGCGCGGCGATCGCCGGACTGCGTGGCGATATCGCGCAGGTGCCCTCGACGGTCAGCGCCATCAAGGTCGCCGGCAAGCGGTCCTATCAGTTGGCCCGGGAGGGTCGCGCCGTCGAACTGCCGGCCCGGCCGGTGCGTATCGCGCGCTTCGAGCTGTTGGCGGTACGGCGCGACGAGGCGTTCGTTGATCTGGACGTCGAGGTGGACTGTTCAGCGGGAACCTACATCCGGGCGCTGGCCCGTGACGTGGGCAGCGAGCTGGGGGTGGGCGGACACCTGACCGCATTGCGGCGCACCCGGGCCGGCAGCTTTGGGCTGGACCAGGCCCGCACCCTCGACGAACTGGGGGACAGCCCACAGTTGAGCTACAGCCTGGATGACGCCTGCCTGCAGACCTTTCCACGCCGGGACCTGGGCGTCGAGGAGGCAGTCGACGTCAGCCATGGTCGGCCGTTGGCCCCGGCGGGCATCGACGGGATCTATGCGGCTGCCGGCGCCGACGGCCAGGTGATCGCACTACTGGAGGACTCGGGAAGGCGGACCAAATCGGTGGTCGTCATTCGGCCGGCGACGCTATAGTCCGCCGATGTCCACCGAGGAACGCGAGATCACCGAGCCGGTCGATCTGTGCACCGCGTCCGGGTCGCTGAACCCAGCCGCGATTGGTTGGACCCGAACACCGCGGCACCGCTGCAACCTGCGCGGCTGGGGCCGCACCAAGCGGTGGGAATACTGGTGCCTGACGACGCCCACCCACCTGATCGCGATAACCGTCGCCGACCTCGATTACCTCGGCGTGAGCAACGTCTTCCTCCTGGACTATTCCGGGCGGGAGGTGAGCAGGAGTTGTCTGCACCCGGGCGGGTGGGGGATCACGCTGCCGTCCAGTCTCGGCGACGGACCGGCCTCCGCTCGTGGCCTGATCGCGATCGACCTCGCCACCGAGCCCGACGGCACGCGGATCCGGTTCTCCTGCAAGACCTCCGCCGGTCCGATGACCGGTGACCTGTTTGTGGCCCTGCCGCCCAGGCACGAGACGCTGGCGGTGGTGGTGCCGTGGAGCAACAAGAGATTCCAGTACACCGCCAAGCACACCGCGCGGCCGGCGTCGGGTGTCGTGCGGGTCGGTGACGACACCTACGACTTCGCAGGCGGGTGGGGTGTACTCGACCACGGGCGCGGACGCTGGCCGGCCAACATCATATGGAACTGGGGTGCGGCCTCCGGGCACACCGACGGCCACACGGTGGGCCTGCAGCTGGGCGGCAAGTGGACGGTCGGCACCGGCAGCACCGAGAACGCGCTCTGCGTCGACGGCAGGCTGAGCAAGATCGGCGCCGAACTGGACTGGCGCTACCCCGAATACAGCGGGCCGTGGACGATTCGCACGCCCGACTCCGATCAGGTGGAGCTGACCTTCACCTCGTTTCGTCACCGGTCACCGTTGCCGGGGACCCATCAATGTTTCGGGCACTACGACGGGCGGATCCGTACCGACGACGGCGCGAGCGTTGCCGTCGACGGTCTACTCGGCTGGGCTGAACAGGTGCACATGCTTTGGTGAGCTGCGGGCGCGGCGCGTCGAAATGTGGCAGCTAATACATACGGTCGCTGCTGTATCTACAATTGGCGGTTAACGGGCAGAAGTGGCGGTCAGCAGATCGGCCACCTTCGACGGGAAAAGGGGACCGCGATGGCGACTGGCCTCGATGCGCAGCGCGGCCGGCGTACGCAGGCAGAGCGCAGCGCCGCGATGCGGGTGCGTCTCCTCGATGCCACCGTGGAATGCCTGGCTTCCTACGGTTACTCGGGCACGACAACGCCGCGTATCGCCGAGATGGCGGGTGTCACGCGGGGCGCGCAGATTCACCACTTCCGGTCCAAGGAAGATCTGGTCGTCGCGGCCATCGAGCACCTCGCCCAACAACGGGCGCAAGCGGCGATCCGTGAGGTCAGTCGCGTCCAGAGCAATCCCGATCTGGCTTCAACGGTGCTGGACTTTCTGTGGGAGGCCCACCAGGGGCCATTGTTTGTTGCCACGATGGAACTTTGGGTGGCCGCCCGCACCGATCCAGTGCTGGCCCGCCAGATCGAGCGGGTCGAACCCGTCGTCAACGGCACGCTCATCGCGGCGATCGCTCAGCTGCTGCCGGACCACCCCGCCAAGAAGGAACTCCGCAACATCGTCTATACCGCGATGGACGCGCTGCGCGGAATCCTGATCGCAAACTTTGTCGACCAAGATCTCGACCGCGCCCGGCGGCGTTGGGAACGTGCCAGCGGACATCTTCGGCAAGTGGTGGCCGGCTTGGTGCCGGCCGAGGGATTCGGCTGAGCGGAGAGCGCGTCGCCAGAGATCAGATGGTGAGTGGAACGCCCTCGATGATGGCCTGAAGTGCCAGGAAGGGCAAGCCGATCCCCATCAACGTACCCAAGGTGGTTGCGGCCGCCGGAATGAGTTCGAGCTGCTCAACGAAGCCACCGATGTCATTTGCGGCCAGATCGCCGACACCTTCGCTGACAAAATGAAGGGCGTTGCTGACCAGATTGCCTGGCACTTCCAGGATCAGGGGGAGCAGCTGCTCGCCGACATAGACGGCGTTGGTGAGCTGATTGGAAGCGCCCAACTCGGCGAGGGCATCGCGCAGCGGGTCGCCGATGCCGTAGATAGCCTGCTGGACCAGGGGATTCACCTGGTCGTCCATGAGATGGGTTGCGGCGGTGTCCAGGTCATTGAGCACATAGGCGAGCGGGTTGAGTGCAGCGGTGAGCCAGCCGGGGAGGACAGTGTTGTCCAACGCGTCTTGGAGGCCGGAGCTGACGGCTTGGATCAGCGGGTCGGTCTGATCGGTCAGGAAGCCGAGAGCGCTCTGCAGGTAGCCGGCGGGACCGGTGACCCAAGCCGGCAAGGTTGGCAACCCGAGATCGGTGAGTGCCGCGTCCGCTCCGCGTAGGGTGCCGTTGACCAGGTCTTCCAGGACGGCAAATGGATTGACGTCCGTCGGGAACAGGCCGGCCACCGTGGGAACGTTCGCGGGACCGGCCGACCAGCCGTGATCGGGGTCGCCGTAGCCCAGATTGACGAGCACCCGCAAGTTCGGCTCGATCAGGTCTATCAGCCATTGCGGGACGCCGAGTTGCTGAAACGGCAGTAGCAGTGGCAGATAGTCGGTGGGAATCATCCAGTAGTGGGTCATGGTGTCGCCGGCAGTGGGTAGCTCGATGGCCGTCGCAAGTTGCGCGGGCGAGAGAGCCGCGTAGGTGCCGTGCACTGTGGCCATGCCGAGCAGTGCGTTGAGGACCGCCAGCGTATTGAGTGGGTATTTCGGGAAGTCGGCCCAGCCGTCGTACTCGAGGGTGAAGATATCGGTCGGGTACACATTGTCCGGGGTCGCACCGGAGAACGTCAGGAGCGCGGGGACATCGGCGCCGTCGAAGCGTTCCAGCAGGCCGCCATTGGGGTTCTGGCCGTCCCCGAGCAGGATGAAAGCCAGCTGATCGACAGCCGGCCGCTGGTCGGCGGGCAGGCTGGCCAGATAGTTCATCTCACGGGTGATGATCGACGCGCTCTGCGAGACGCCCAGCACCACCATGCTGTCGCCGGCGGCGATCTGCGTCCGAATCTGTTCGTCGAGAACCTCGGCACCCCACTGCACGGATGCGTCGAACGACAGGCTTTCCAAGCCGGTGAACGGGTGAAGCTGCTCGGGGGTGGCCAGGCTGTAGGAGCTGTCGATGGCGTAGTGCGGGCCGAAGTTCGCTGGGGCGATGGTACCGGTGATATACCGGTCTATCACCGGCTGGATCAACTCCGGGGGCGGCAGCGGCCATGGCGATTCGGGCGTCGTACAACACGGTCCAGTGCCGCCCATGATCCACGCTTGGCTGTCCAGCAACGCCACTGGCTTCGAGACGGTGCGCGTCCCGAACGCCCACGGTGTCGCCGGCACGGTCGCCGTCAACAACACCAGGACACTTCCGGCCACGGCCGAGGGCAGCCCGGCACGTGAAAGACGCCTAGTCGATGTCATTTACCTAACCTCCTGATCACGGAACAAAGGCAGAGAGGATCTCGAGGCCGCCGTCAATGGCTCCTTGGAACGCGACAAGGTCGGCGGTCACGGCGTTGAGGATGTTGTCGGCGAACATCAATGCCGCGAACAGTCCGATGGTGATGTCTTCCCCGGGGAGGGCGCCAATCGTGTTGATGAATCCACCGAAGTCGCCGCCGGCCAGAGCGTCTGTCGCCGAGAGGAGGGCGCTGATGTTGACCCACGGCAGGGTCGTCACGGCTTCCACGCCAAGCTGCACCGGCGGCAGGAATGCCGCCGCGTTGATCCCCAGTGCCATGCTCAGATTTGCCAGCGTGTTGGTGCCCAGCGCCTGCGCCACCGAGATCATGTTGCCGACCGTGTCGCCCGGCACGATGGTGGGTATCGGCACCGGCGGCGCGGAGATGCCGGTGACGCCGGTGAGGATGTCCAGCGGAGATCCCGTACCGGCTGCGGAGAATGTCGACCCCAGCGTTTCGAGGGTCATGCTGCCGACCGCATCATTCCACCCCAGCTGTGCGCCCTTCACCAAGTCGGTAAGGAGCTCATTGAGGTCGATAGTGGGCAGGAAGCCGGCCGGTGTAGGCACGTTCGCGGGCCCCGTCGAATAGCCGAAGTCGGGATCTCCGTAGCCGAGGTTGACCAGTATCCTCAAGTCCGGTTCAACCAAGTTGGCCAACGGATTTCCGATAATGGGCAGGGCGCGTAACGGCTCCAGCAGCGGAAGATGCTCGGTGGGAACCATGTAGTAGGTGGTTGCCGTGCCATACGACGGATCGGTCGGCAGCTCGATCGCCGACGCGATCTGCTCGGGCGACAGATTGCCCGCAGTCGGGTGCACGAACAGAAATCCGGCGATGGCATTGAGGTCGGCCAGGATGTTGATCGGGTACTGGGGGTAGTCCGAGGCGCCGTCGTATTCGAGCGTGTAGACGACTGTGGGGTAAATGGTGTCTGGGGGAGTGGCACCGTCGAAGGTCAGCCCCAATGCTGGGAAGGCGAGATCGGGAAAGCGGGCAAAAAGCCCCCCATTGGGATTGTCGGGGTCGACGAGGAGCACAAAGCTGAGCTCATTAGCGCTGGGTTGTTGATCGGCGGGAAGGGCAGCCAGAAGGCGCATCACTTCGCTGGCGACGACGCTGCTCTGCGAATCGGCGAGGACGACGACATGGTTGCCGTCGGCGACCTGACGCAGGATGGCGTTGTTGAGGGTGTTGGCGCCCGCAGCCACCGACTGGTCCAGCGTGAGGCTGCTGACCCCGGTCAACGGATAGAGCTGCTCGGGGGTATAGACACCTTGGGCATGAGCGCTGGTAAAGCCAGGGAAATTCGGTGTGACGAATTTGTCTGTGCCGCCGACGATGAAGCCAGGGGGCGGGTTGGGCACCGAAAGCCCAGTGCCGCCCAGCACCAAGGTGACGTCTTCGCCGTACGCCACGGGTGCACCGACCGTTGCAGTGAGCGCCAACAGGCCGGCACTGACGGCGACGGCAGGTCCCAGGCCCGGCCGGTGGGGCTTGCGGCGTGGCGCCGCAACATCACGGTCGTCGTTGGCGGTGTGGATGAACACCGTTTGCTCCTTGATCTGTTTGGTTGACAGCGGCCGACGCCGCGCGAATGTCATGAGAAGAGGCCCGTGAGTGCGTCAACGGTGAACGTGACGGTGTTCAAGACGTTCAAGCCGACCAGGCCCAGTCCCATCGAGATCAGCGCCGCGTCGGCTGCGATCGGGTTACCGATCGCGTCGATCAGACTGCCGGCCTCGAGACCGTCGATGAACAGTTCCGCGTTGTACAGCGGCACGCTGGTCAGCGCGGCAAGTATCACATCGGCCGTCGGAAGAAGCGCTGCGTAGTTGTTCGCAATCACCGCGCTGAGGGTGTTGACGATGTGGGCAAACTCGGCAGCGACATCAGTACCGTTGTCTCCGAACGATATAGCGGGCAGGGACGTCGTGACCGGCGTTGCCGGATCCGGCATGGACAGCGATCCCAGATCGCTCACAAACTGTTGGAATCCTTGCTCAGCTCCACGGGCCAGATCATCGAGGACCGTGCTGAAATCGACGTGGGGGAACAGTCCCACCGGGGTGGGTACGTCGGCGTACGTGGTCGGGGCGAAGGGATCGTCGTAGCCCAAGTCGACGATGACCTTCAGTACCGGCTGGAGCAGATCCGCCAACGGGTCGCCGATCATCGGGATCGAGCGCAGCGGTTCCAGCAGCGGCAGATTTTCAGTCGGGATCAGGTAGTAGGTGGTGGCACCCTCATACCCCGGTGAGGTCGCCAATTCTGCAGCACCGTCAATTTGTTCGGGCGTGAGAACGGGGTACATGCCGTGCCCGTAAAGAACTCCCAAGAGCGCATTGAGGTCCGCCAGCAGATTGAGCGGATACTTCGGAAAGTCGGCGTAGCCGTCGTACTGGATCGTGTAGATGTCGGTCGAGTAGGGGGTGTCGGACGGTGTCGCGCCGGTCAGTGTCGCGCCGATGCTCGGCGCGGTGAAACCGACCAGGCGCTCGAAGAACCCGCCGTTGGGGTTACTGGGGTCGCCGATGAGCACGAAGTGCAGGTCGTCGGGGCTTGGTCGCTCCTCGGCCGGGAGTGCGGCGAGCTTCTCCATCTCCAAGCTGGCGATCACGGCGCTCTGCGAATAGCCCAGGACCGCAACACGGTTTCCGTTGCCGACCTGCTGCAGGATCGCGTCATGGAGGATCTGCACGCCCTGCGCCAGCGACTGGTCGAGAGGCAGGCTTTTGGTGCCGGTCAGCGGGTACAAGTTCTCCGGCGTGAACAGGCCCTGCGCGTGGTCCGCAGTGAAATCGGGGAAGTTGGGTGTGATGTATTTGGTGGTGACGTCGGTGACGTAGCCCGGACTGGGGTTGGGTACCTGGATTCCGGTGCCGCCCATGACAAGTGCCGTCTCGCCGGCAAGCAGGTTTGCCTGCGAGGTCGCCACCGTCACCCCGATCTCGGGAGTTGCGGCAAGGGGTGACGCCGCCACCACCAGGGCCGCCCCGGCGAAAGTCCATGGCGCGGCGAACCGGTGACCTGTCATGGCGACCTCCACGCAGCCGACGTAATCGCGTTCAGCGACGAACGATGAGCAGAAGTTCAGCCTGTCCTCAGCTGTCCCTCACGTCCATACGTTTGCTGATCCGACCATAATTGTCAAGATACAATCCGGCCTGTATGTTTTTGATCGGCGGGGCTGAAGCCGGCCCTGATGTAGCAACACGGAGGAGCGTGATGGCGAACAAGGTGTACGTGGTCGGCGTCGGGATGACGAAGTTCGAGAAGCCGGGCCGGCGACTCAACGAAGACGGGTCCACATGGGACTACCCCGACATGGCCCGCGAGTCCGGAACCAACGCGCTGGCCGACGCCGGCATCAGCTACGAACTGGTTGAGCAGGGTTACGTCGGCTACGTCTACGGGGAATCCACCTCCGGACAACGGGCGCTGTACGGGCTGGGCATGACCGGCATCCCGGTGGTCAACGTCAACAACAACTGCTCGACGGGTTCGTCGGCGCTCTACCTTGCCGCGCAGGCGATCCGAGGCGGTCTGGCGGACTGCACGATCGCGCTGGGATTCGAGAAGATGAAGCCGGGATCACTGGAGGCTTCCTACGACGACCGCGCACAGCCCATGGACAAGCACATCTTGGCGATGGCGGAGATCTCCGAGGTTCTCTTTCCGCCGGCGCCGTGGATGTTCGGTGCCGCCGGGCGTGAGCACATGAAGGAGTACGGCTCCACCGCAGAACATTTCGCCAAGATCGGCTACAAGAATCACAAGCATTCGGTGAACAACCCATATTCGCAGTTCCAGGATGAGTACACCCTGGAAGACATCCTGTCCGCCCGGATGATCTACGACCCGCTGACCAAGCTCCAGTGCTCGCCCACCTCGGACGGATCCGGTGCGGCGATCTTGGCGTCGGAGGCGTTCGTGGACGAACATGGTCTGAGCGGTCAGGCAGTGGAGATCGTCGGTCAGTCGATGACCACTGATTACGCGAACTCCTTCGACGGCACCTGCAAGGGCCTCATCGGGTATCACATGAATGTCGCTGCAGCGCAAAAGGTTTACGACCAATCGGGTCTGGGACCGGAGGACTTCCAGGTCATCGAGCTACACGACTGCTTCTCGGCAAACGAACTGCTGCTGTATGAAGCCCTGGGCCTGTGCGGTGAGGGTGAGGCCCACAAGCTGATCGACGGCGGCGACACCACCTACGGCGGGCGCTGGGTGGTCAATCCTTCTGGAGGGCTGATCTCCAAGGGCCACCCGCTGGGCGCCACCGGTCTGGCCCAGTGCGCTGAGCTGACCTGGCAGCTGCGCGGAACGGCCGACAAACGACAGGTCGACAACGTGACCGCCGCGCTGCAACACAACATCGGTCTCGGTGGCGCTGCCGTCGTCACCGCCTACCAGCGCGCTGAGCGCTGAGATCCACCAACTGTCAACAGAACAAACCACTAAGGAGCACACACCACATGGGACACATCGAAGCCACCAAGCAGCTGTCGGCCAGTCCGGAAGCAATCTGGGCGATCGTTTCTGACCTACCCAACTGGGACAAGTGGTTCACCGTCCACGAGAAGTGGTTGAGCGACGTGCCGGAAACCGTCAGCCCCGGAACCTCGCTCACCGCGAAGATCGTCATGCTCGGTATGGCGAACAAGATCGAGTGGAAAATCGAGAAGATGGAGGCGCCGAGTACGTTCGTTCTGTCAGGAACCGGGATGGCTGGTGTCAAGGCCTTGTTCGACTTCACCGTGACGCCGTCGGGCAGCGGTTCGGAATTCAAGGTGTCCGGTGACTTCGAAGGTGCACTGGTGAAGGGCGCCTTGGCGAAGGCCGTCGAGAAGGACGGTGCCAACCAGATTGCTAAGACGCTGGAGCAGCTTGACGCGCTGGCGTCCTCGGCGGTCTGACATGGCAGAACAGCTAACCGAATTCGACAACTCGGGCCTGAACGTGTGGGCCGACCCGGAGACCTTCGAGGTAACTCGCGATCGGATCGCCGAGTACGCGGCGGCCACCAACGACCCGATTGAGTCACACCGCAACGGTGACGTCGCACCGCCGGTCTTCGCGATTGTGCCCGCGTTCGATGCGCTGATGGGGCCGGTCATCGACGTGGTGCCGATCGACATCTTCGGCCGAATCGTGCATGGCGAGCAGGACTTCCACTTCCACCGTCCAATTCGTCCCGGGGACAAGCTGACGTCACGGGCAAGAGTGATCGGCTACGACACGGTCGACTCCGGTGCCCGGGTCTCCATTCACCTTGAGTCTCGCTGCCAGGACGGCGAACTCGTCAACGAGCAGTACCTCATCGGGTTCTTCCGCGGTATCGACGCGGGCGAGGCGGTAGGGGAACAGGTTCCCAACCACAAGTTCGACTCGGCGCTGCGCGACGCGGCGCCGCTGGTCAAGGTCGGGCAGCATGTCGACTCGGACCAGACGTATCGCTACGCTCCGGCCGCGGGTGACCCGATGCCGATCCACACCGACGAAGAGGTGGCCCGCGATGCCGGTCTGCCCGGCATCATCGCCCATGGCCTATGCACGATGGCGTTCACCTCGTGGGCGGTGCTGACCGAGCTCGGTGATTCGGATGTGAGCCGGCTCAAGCGATTCGCGGTGCGCTTTTCCAAGATGGTGCTGCCCGGCGACGATCTAGAGACCCGGATCTGGCAGACAGCCACTTCCGGCGGCGAGACGACGTACGCGTTCGAGACCGCACGTAACGGAGATGCCGGCGAAGAATTCGCCATCACTGACGGCCTCGCAGTCATCGCCGACTAGACCATAGACAGGAGTAAACACATGGGAGCTTTGGAAGGACGGGTTGCCGTCATCACCGGTGCGGGTCGTGGCATCGGCCGCGAGCACGCACTGCTGTTCGCGCGGGAGGGCGCCAGCGTTGTGGTCAACGACCTCGGTGGAAGCAATGCCGGGGAAGGTGCTGATGTCGGACCTGCACATGAAGTGGTCGACGAGATCGTCGCCGCCGGTGGTCGCGCGGTGGCCAACACCGACAACGTCGCCACCTGGAATGGTGCGAAAGGCCTGGTGCAGCAGGCGATCGATGAGTTCGGACGGTTGGACGTCCTGGTCAACAATGCCGGAATTCTGCGCGACGCCTTCATTCCCGGCATGGAGGAGTCGCAGTGGGATGCGGTGATCAACGTCCACCTCAAGGGCCACTTCGCGATGTTGCATCATGCTTCGGCCTATTGGAAGGCGCAGTCCAAAGCGGGAGATCAGCCCAACGCCGCAGTGATCAATACAGCGTCAGGATCGGGCGTCACGCTGCCCAATGCCGGTCAGGCCAATTACGGGGCGGCCAAGGCTGGGATCGCTGCGCTGACCTTGATCGCGGCCGAGGAGTTGGACCGTTACGGGGTGCGAGTCAACGCGATCGCGCCGATCGCGCGGACCAGGCTGACCTTGGCCACGCCCGGGATGGGGGCGCTCATGGCAGAGCCTGAGGACGGCGAAGTCGACCTGTTCAGCCCGGCGAACATCGCGCCGTTGGTCGGCTACCTAGCGTCTGAGAAGTGCCCGCTGACCGGGAAGGTCTTCGCGGTTCAGGGCGGGGCGATCTCTGAGCTGGCCGGCTGGCACGACGTCAAGACCATCGAAACCGACGGCATATGGGAAATCGACGACATCGCAGTGAGGCTCCCATGATCGAATGGTCCGAATCCGACGAACTCATCCGTGAGAGCGTTCGCGAATTCATCGAGAAGGAGATCGAGCCACATCGCGACGGCCTGGAAAGCGGAGAACTCTCGCCGTATCCCGTTGCCCGTACGTTGTTCAGTGAGTTCGGCTTGGACGTGGTGGCCGCCGAGGCGATCAAGACCATCTTGGAAAAGGAGCGTGCCAAGGCGGCCGCGATAGCGGCGGGTGAGCCGAAGCCGGACAAGCTTGAGGGCTCCGGGGGAGGTATGAGCCTGGGTGATCTCGGCGGCCAGATCTCGATGGCTGCGGTGCTGGTGTCCGAGCTCGCAGGTGTCAGCATCGGGTTGCTGAGCACCATCGGTGTCAGCATCGGCCTGGGCGCAGCCACCATCATGAGCCGTGGGACCCTGGCGCAGAAGGAACGGTGGCTACCCGAATTGGTGACACTGGAGAAGATCGCGTGCTGGGCCATCACCGAACCCGACGCCGGCTCGGATGCGTTCGGCGGCATGAAGACCTACGTCAAACGCGATGGCGCCGACTACATCCTCAACGGGCAGAAGACCTTCATCACCAACGGTCCGAACGCCGACGTGCTGATCGTCTACGCCAAGCTGGACGAGGGTGATCCCAGCGTCGACAAGCGCAACCGGCCGGTGCTGACGTTCGTGCTCGACGCGGGCATGCCGGGCCTGACCCAGGGCAAGGCATTCAAGAAGATGGGCATGATGTCCTCGCCGACCGGCGAGCTGTTCTTCGACAACGTGCGGATCACCCCCGACCGGTTGCTCGGCGAGACCGAACAGCACGACGGCGGCGATGGACGCGAGAGCGCCCGGGCGAACTTCGCCGCCGAACGGGTGGGCGTGGCGTTGATGGCGCTCGGCATCATCAACGAATGCCACCGGCTCTGCCTGGACTACGCCAAGACCCGCACGCTGTGGGGCCAGAACATCGGCCAGTTCCAGCTGATCCAACTCAAGCTGGCCAAGATGGAAGTCGCCCGGATCAACGTGCAGAACATGGTGTTCCAGACCTTGGAGAAGCTGCAGGCCGGCAAGATGCCGTCGCTTTCGGAGGCCTCGGCGATCAAGTTGTACTCCTCGGAGGCGGCCACCGACGTGGCGATGGATGCCGTACAGCTGTTCGGCGGCAACGGTTACATGGCCGAGTATCGGGTCGAGCAGTTGGCCCGTGATGCGAAGTCGCTGATGATCTACGCCGGCAGTAACGAAGTTCAGGTCACCCACATCGCTAAGGGCCTGCTGGGCGGCTGATCGGCGATGATCACCGAATCCCGGTCGACCTATTCAGGTTTCGGTACCCGGGAGCTGACGGTGCCCGGCGCTGGACCTCCGGTGGTTCTTCTGCACGGATACGGCGACAGCGCCGATACCTGGCGTGGGGTGCTCACCGGGCTCGCGATGGCGGGCCGGCGCGCTGTCGCGGTCGACCTGCCCGGTTTCGGGCAGGCCGATCCGCGACGGGCCGGGCCGATGGTGCCGCAGTTCGACGCGTTCGCCGATGCCTTGCTGGCCGATCACGGCCCGGTGGTGCTGGTAGGCAATTCACTGGGTGCCGCCACGGCGGTACGTGCGGCCGGCCGTAACGCATCGGTGAAAGCGCTCATCGCACTGGACGATCCACTGGGCGCACAGCACTGGCTGGCCCGCCGCGCTCGCACCAACCCGATACCGCCGGTGTTGTGGGCGTTGTTGGGACGTGTGCCGATTCCGTCGACGGTGCTGCAGTACGCCACCCGATGGGTGATGCCCAAGATGCTCTACGGCCCCGGGATGAAGCCCGATCCGGAGGTTGTCGAATACTGGGCACGGTCGGCGTCACGGATCGCAGACGTCGCGGCCCTGGGGCGACACGCTTTCCAGTACGCGCACGAGTCGGCCAATGGGCACGCCGACGTGCGAGTCGGCTGCCGCGCAGTGATTGTGCACGGCGCCTGCGACCGCATCATCCCGGTGCACTCGAGCCGGGCTCTGCACCAGCAACTTCCGGGCAGTGAGCTGGTGGTGCTGCCCAGATCTGGGCACTGCCCGCAGTTGGACGACCCGGACGAGGTGGTGCGGATAATCCTTTCGCTGAGCCTCGGCGATGACGTGGAGATGGGATAGATGCGCGAACGACTGAAAGCCGTGCGAGTACTGATCAGGCGCGGGATGGTCGAACCGTCGCGGCCGGATCGCGCGGTCCGGGTGTTCGCGGCGCTGCGGCGCTACGGCCCGTTCGGAGGCCTGACCACCTACGGCGCCACCCGATACGGCGATGATCCCGCCGTTACCGACGAATTCGGCACGCTGAGTTTTGCCGAGCTGGAGGGGGCATCCAACGCGCTGGCCCGCGGGCTGCTCGACCACGGTGTCGGGCCGGGCGCGGTGCTTGCGGTGTTGTACCGAAACCATCGCGGCGTGTTGATGGCGCTGAGCGCCGCCAACAAGATCGGCGCCCGAGTGGTCCTGATGAATACCGGGTTCGCGGGGCCGCAACTCGCCGAGGTATGCCTGCGCGAAAACGTTGCCGCTGTGCTGGCTGACGACGAGTTCGCCGAGGTCCTCGCCATGGTGCCCCGGTCCATACGACGCTTGGCCCTTGACGAAGTGGCCCAAGGGAGGCGGCCGACGGCGATGCCGGCGCCGAGCCGACCGGGCGGCATGGTGTTGCTGACGAGCGGAACCACCGGGACTCCAAAGGGTGCGCCGCGCAACCGCATCGATCCGCTACAAACAGCGCAACTGCTGGACCGGATCCCCTGGCCCGCCGGCGGCAGCTATGTGGTTGCCGCGCCGCTGTTCCATGCCACCGGCCTGGCGACCTGCGCGCTGGGCCTTGCCTTGGGCAACCGGGTGGTGCTGGCGCGCCGGTTCGACCCGGAAGCGACGCTGGCTGCGATCGAGAAATATCGGGCGGGCGCACTCATCAGCGTCCCGACCATGCTGCAGCGCATCCTGGACTTGGGTCCCGATGTCCTGGCCCGCAGCGATACTTCATCGCTGACGGTGCTGTTCGCGGCGGGATCTGCGCTCTCGCCGGATCTGTGCAGGCGTACCGCCGCGGCATTCGGCGACGTGCTTTACAACCTGTACGGGTCCACCGAAGTGGCCGCCGCCGCCATTGCGACTCCCGCCGAACTACGCCTGGCGCCCGGCACTGTCGGTAGACCCCCGCTGGGTTGTCGGCTGGCCTGCTACGACGAGCAGCGGCGCCTGATCACCGAGCCAGGCCGTACCGGAACACTTTTCGTCGCCAGCGGTTTGTCGTTCACCGGCTACACCGACGGCGGACAGAAAGAAATCGTCAACGGGCTGCTGTCCACGGGAGACACCGGGCATTTCGACGAATCGGGCCTGTGGTTCGTCGACGGGCGTGACGACGACATGATCGTGTCCGGAGGCGAGAATGTCTTCCCACTGGAAGTGGAGAACTTGCTCGATGGGCACCCGGAGATCATCGAGGCAGCGGTGATCGGAGTGGACGACCCAGACTTCGGAAAGAGGTTACGTGCCTTTGTTGTTGTGAACACGGACGCGACCCTGGACGCGGACGGTGTCAAGGCTTTTGTGCGAACGCAGCTGGCCCGGCACAAGGTGCCTCGCGATGTGGTGTTCGTCGACGGGTTACCGCGCAACGAAACCGGAAAGCTGTTGAAACGCCGGCTTGCCGAGATGCCGGTCTGAGGGCCTGCGCTGCACCACGGCCTGTCCGAAACGATCAAATAGATGTCCGGTCCGCACATTCCGGCGCGGACGTGACGCTCCTAACGTCGGTGTATGGCTGCCGACCTGCTGCACCCGCCTGCCAAAGCGATCGCGGCGGCTGCTCGCACCGCGATCGCCGATCTGGGACACCCCCTCATCCTGGGCGCCTACCGTGATTTTCGCCGGCCACGGGCCAGGGCTGCGCCGGCCGGCGTTGCGCGCAGCGCCTTCGACCCGACGCTTGCGGCGAGCATCGCAGACCCGTACCCGGATTTCGAGAGAATCCGGAAACACCCGGTGGTCGTCAACGAACGGTTGGGGGTGTGGATGCTCGGGCGCTACGCCGATGTGCACGCCGCAGCCCGAGACAACGAGACGTTTTCGTCAGCGCACGGCATCGTGCTGCGCTCCACGCCGGGACCGTCGATCATCACCACCGATCCTCCGGACCACGAACGGCTGCGGCATGTCACCCAGGCCATGTTCAGCAAGAAGTCAATCGGATCTCTCACCGACGACATCAGAGAACTGGCCGCCGACGGGGTGAGTCAACTTCGCCGCGGCGAAGTCGTCGACATGGTGCCGGCGTTGGCCATTCCTTTGCCGGTCAACGTGATCGCCCGAATCCTCGGGGTACCCCGCGAGCAGTGGACACAGTTTCGTGCCATCTCCGATCGGTGGGCGCAGATCTTCGGCCCCAGAACGATCCCCGAGGTTCTTCGGCTCACCTCAACGGGTTTCACGGCCTACGTCCAATACCGAAGCTTCGTCGCGGCCGAACTCAGACGCCGTGCCGGAACCCGGGGAACCGAGCTGCTGGACAGGTTGCGGCTGGCCGTGGATGTCGGAGAGATCTCGGACCGGGAGGCCTTCTACTACGCGTTGGCCGTCCTGGTCGCGGGCAACGAGACGACCACCAATCTCTTGGGAATGCTGTTGATCCGGCTCGCGCAGGATCCCGAACTCTTCGGCGAACTGCGCGCCGATCGCAGCCTGCTGGGTGCGGCGGTGGAAGAGACCGCCCGTTGGGGCTCGCCGGTGCAATGGGTGACCAGGACCACCACCCGCGGCTGCGAGGTAGCAGGAACGACCATCCCAAGGGGTGCTCGGGTGGTGCTGTTCTATGCCTCGGCCAACCGCGACCCTCGTAAGTTCACCGACCCGGACCGCTTCGACGTCCACCGCGCGACCGGGGCCCATCTCGCGTTCGGGCATGGCATCCACTTCTGTCTCGGGGCGCACCTGGCCCGGCTGGAGGTGGTGACCGCCATCGACCACCTGCTCGACACCGTCGACGGGTTGGAGTTGGCCGGGCCGGTGCGCTGGGGGACCACCCCGTCACTGCAGGGCCCCGTCTCGGTGCCGGTGCGGGCCAGGAGGGCAGCGTGAGGGGCGCGAAAAATCTTGGGGGCAAGGCGGTCCTGGTCACCGGCGGAGCGCGGGGCATCGGGACGCAGGTCGTCCGTCAGCTGATCGGTCACGGTGCGCGCGTCGCTGTCGTCGACCGTGACGGCGCCGCCGCGCAGCGACTGGTCGCCGAACTGGGGCCGCCTGCAACGGCGATCGAAGCCGACGTGACCTCGGCCGAGTCGATCGCCGCCGCCTGCGCCATCGCGGCCGCACACTTCGGCGGGCTGGACGTCGTGGTGGCCAACGCCGGGATCGCCGGGCCCGCAGCGACCGTCGCGGCGGTGGACCCGGCGCAGTGGCGCAGCGTGATCGACATCAACCTGGTCGGGGTCTTCCACACCGCCGCGGCGGCGCTGCCCCATCTGCGGCAGCGCCGGGGGTACCTGCTGGCGGTCGCCTCGATCGGCGCGGTGATCCCGGGGCCGACCGTCAGCGCCTACATGGCCGCCAAGGCCGGGGTCGAATCGCTGACCCGGTCGCTGCGCGTCGAGCTGGGCGGAACCGGAGTCGGGGTGGGCATCGCCTACTTCGGGCTGGTGGACACCGGCTTGGCCCAGCAGATGCTGGCCGACTCCGGCGTGGGCGCGATGATGTCCGGGCTGCCGATATTCGGCGAGCCGATTCCCGCGGACGACGCGGCCACCGCGATCACCTCCGGTATCGCCCGTCGGTCCCGCCGGGTCTGCGCGCCCGGCTGGGTTCGGCTTCTGCTGGACCTGCGGGTACCGCTGATGCTGACCGACCGGCTCCTGGCGCGCTGGCCGAGCATGCGGCGCACCGTGCAGGACGCGGATCGCGTGGAAGCAGCCGGATGATCGCCCGCCAACCGTCGATCGGGATCGTCGGCGCGGGCATGTCGGGCCTGTGCCAGGCCATCATGCTGCGCCAGGCCGGTATCACCGACGTCACGATCTACGAGAAATCCCACGAGGTCGGCGGGACCTGGCGCGACAACACCTATCCGGGGCTGTCCTGCGACGTTCCCTCCCGGTTCTACCAATACACATTCGCGATCGACCCGGACTGGACCAAGAGGTTCTCGCCAGGCGGTGAGATCTTCGATTACCTTCGCTGGGCCACTGACGAATACGGTCTGCGGGACGTGATCCGCTTTGGCGTGACGGTCACCGGCGCCGCCTACCAAGACGGCCGCTGGCGATTGACCACGGCGGCAGGGGAGACGGTTTGGCACGACTTCCTCATCTGTGCCACCGGCGTCCTGCGTGAGCTGGCGATGCCCGACATCGACGGGTTGGCCGACTTCAACGGCCCGGTCATGCATTCGGCGCGGTTCGACCACGGTGCAGACCTGGCCGGGAAGCGGGTCGCTGTGATCGGCACCGGATCCACCGGGGTGCAACTCGTCTGCGGGTTGGCCGATTCGGTCGACCGGCTGGAGCTGTACCAGCGCAGCGCGCAATGGATTCTGCCGCTGCCGAATCCGAGCTACCGCGGCTGGACCTCGGCGCTGCACCGCCGGCTGCCGGTGCTGGACCGGATCGCTTATCGCGGCTACCACGAAGCCTTCGAGTTCTTCGCCGGCGCACTGGTGCGACCCGGCTGGCGCCGCAGAGTGCTCAGTGCCGTGTGCCGCGCGAATCTACGCACCGTGCGGGACCCGGAACTGCGTCGCCGGCTCACTCCCGACTACCAGCCGATGTGTCGACGTTTGGTGATCTCTGGCGGCTTCTACTCCGCCGTCCAGCGCGCCAACGTGCACTTGGTCGATACCGCAATCGATCGTGTCACCGCGCACGGCATCGTCACCGCCGACGGCACCCTGCACGAACTGGACGCGATCGTGCTGGCCACCGGATTCGATGCGCATGCCTTCATGCGTCCGATGACGCTGGTCGGCCAGGACGGGATCACGATCGACCAACTTTGGGAGACCGGTCCGAGAGCCCACCTGGGGGTGGGGTTGCCCGGCTTTCCGAACTTCTTCATGCTGCTGGGCCCGCACAGTCCGGTCGGCAACTATTCCCTGACCGCAGTCGCCGAAGCCCAGGCGGGACACATCACGCGCTGGATTCAGCGCTGGCGCGACTGCGAATTCGACACCGTCACACCCACCCGCAACGCCACCGACGAGTTCAACGCGGACATGAATGCCGCGATGCCGAACACGGTGTGGGCGACTGGCTGCACCAGCTGGTATCTGGGAGCCGATGGCACTCCGGAGCTGTGGCCCTGGACGCCGAACGCCTATCGGCAACGGCTCGCGCAGATGCCGCACCTGGACGACTACGACGTGCACACGGCACTGAGGGGAACACGAACGCCATGAAGCAGAGCCTGACCGGCCGGGTGGTTGCGATCACCGGCGGTGCGCGGGGTATCGGGCTGGCCACGGCCGCCGCGTTCGCCGCCGCGGGTGCGCGGGTGGCGATCGGTGACCTCGACGTCGAGCTGGCGAAGAAGGCGGCTGAGGCGATCGCCGGCGAGGTCGTGGCGCTGCCTCTGGATGTCACCTGCCCGCAGTCGTTTTCGGCGTTTCTCGACGACACCGAGGCGGCTCTGGGCTCGCTCGACGTCCTGGTCAACAATGCCGGCGTCATGCTCACCGGCGAATTCCCCGCCGAGTCGCCGGAGACCGAGGACAAGATGATCGCCATCAACCTGGGTGGGGTGATCCGGGGCTGCAAGCTGGCCGCGCCGCGGTTCACCAGTCGAGGCAGTGGAACCATCATCAACATTGCGTCGATGGCCGGCGTCGCCGGCTTCCCCGGTGTTGCCACCTACTGCGCCACCAAGTTCGGGGTGGTCGGCTTGAGCGCCGCGTTGCGAGAGGAACTGCGGCCGCACGGGATAACCGTCTCAGCCATCCTGCCCGGCATCGTGCACACCGACCTGTCCGCCGGCGTCCATCTACCGGGCGCGGTCGAGAACTTCGTGTCGGTCGAGCCCGAAGACATTGCGGCGGCTGTCGTCGCGGCAGCGCGAACCGGACGTGCGCTGTCGTACGCACCGCGTCGGCTGCGGTTCGTGTTGCAGGTCGCCCAGGCAATGCCGGAACGACCGCGGCGGTTCCTGTTGAAGATCACCAGGACCGAGCAGGTGTACCTCGCCGTCGACCAGGTCACCCGCGACGCCTATCACTCCCGGGCGGGCGCCGCCGGTTAGGGCCTCAGCTGTAGAGCTGCTCGAATCGCTTGATCGATCCTTCGATGTCGCCCTTGACGGCGCGGGCGGCGGCCGAGCCGATCGGCCCGAACAGTGGCCGCCCACCCAGGTCCATCCGCAGGACGAACTTTGATCCCGTGGCGGCGGGGCTGATCGCCAATGTCAGTGCGTACTTGGTGCCGCCCACGCCGTCGCCGGTCAGTTCCAGCAGTGCGGGCGGGGCGAATTTGCGGACGGTCCAGGTGACTCGGTTGCGCATACCCTTGGCTCCCGCCACCCCGATCAACGTGGTTCCTTCGGTGAGCTCGGCCGGAATTTCGCAGCGCCAACCCTGATGCAGGGACAGCCAGTCGCCCAGCTCGGCCAGATTCGACGCATGGGCCCAGGCGTCGTCCGGCGGCAGCGACAGTTCACGGGACAGCTCAAGCTTTGCCATCCGCAGATCGTAGAGCCAGCGGCGCAGGCCGACATAAATTTGATATATTCGGACATGTGTCGATCGGCGATGTCGCGCAGCCCGATTGGGACATTCCCCGGCCGGTGGCGACCTGTCGGCATCTTCTGGAGGCCGCCCGCCTGCATGGCGTCGATGCCGCGGATTGCCTTGCGGGTACCGGTGTCACACCGGCCGACATCGATGACAGCGCGACCGAGGTTCAAGCAGGCCAGGAGTTGGCGATCCTGCGCAACATCCTTGGCCGCGTAAACGATCCACATGAGTTCGCGCGCGACGTCGGTCTGCAGTACAACTTCGCCAATACCGGTGTTCTTGGCTATGCGCTGCTGGCGAGCCCGACCTTGGGCGATGCCGTCAACATGGCCTGCCGGTACGCGACGTTGTCGTCGACGTTTCTGCGGCTGACCCGCCACGACACCCCCGACGGCGCCGTGCTGGAGTTCGATGACAGTGCGGTGCCGGCCGACGTCCGCAGTTTCATGATGGAACGGGATCTGTTCGCGCTGACCAGCATGGTGCCGTTGCTGATCGGCCAGCTGAGCTCGGACGCGCCGATCAAGGTCGAACTCCCCGGTATCGACTTTCCCGTCGAACGTCTCGAGTTTCCCTGGGTGGCAATTGAAGTCGATTTGGCCGCGACACGCAGCGCGATCACCCTGCCGTTCGAATTACTGGCGCTTCCGATGCCGGCGGCCGACACCGCCGCGGCCGAGGCGTGTGCCCAGCAGTGCGAAGAGCTCTTGCAGACGCGTCGTCGGCGGCGCGGAATCGCCGCGCAGGTGCGCTCCCGGCTGGTCCGCGACCCCGGTGTGCTGCCGTCGATGGCGGTGATCGCCGACGAACTGTGCATCACCGAGCGCACCCTGCATCGCCGCCTGGTTGCCGAGCACACGAGCTACCGCGCGCTGGTCGACGAGGTGCGGGTGACCCTGGCGGTAGCCATGCTCGAATCGGGTCTCACCGTAGAGGAAACGGCCCGTCAACTGGGGTATTCGGAGACGGCCGCCTTCAGTCGTGCCTTCATCCGGTGGGTCGGTACGCCGCCCAGCAAACACCGAGGCCGCCGGCCCTGACGGGGGGCTGTCCGAAAACATCAAATCCTTGTCCGGCTTGCTCATTCCGCTGGCCGGGACGGCCGACCTACCGTCGGCTCATGACGAACGTGATGACATACCCGGCTGTCCGACGACTGAACTTCGGGTTCGGTGAACAGCCCGCCGGCGACCGGTATTTCGCCGACGGCAGCATTGTGTTCAGCCATCTGGTGGCCATCTTGTCGGCGATCTTCCCGCCCGGCGAGGACATCTTCGTGCGGTCGGTGCGCCGCTACTCCGGCCAGCTTGCCGACCCCGACTTGGCCAAGCGCGTGGCCGGCTTCATCGGACAGGAGAAGACGCACGGCCTGCAGCATCGTGAACTCAATGAGCAACTTGCGGCCATGGGATATCCGACCGCATGGTTCGAGTACCTGCTGGGCAGCACCGAGCGCATGGAGAAGTTCCTCGACAAGCAATACCCCAGCCCGGACCGGCTGCCCCGCCTTCGCCACTTCTTCCTCGGATTCACGGTGGCCGCAGAACATTTCACCGCGGTGTGGGCGGAGAACATTCTCAAACGCCCGGCGGTTCAGGCGATGATGTATGACCCCGAGATCCGCAATCTGTTGAACTGGCATGCGCTCGAAGAGCTGGAGCACAAGTCCGTCGCTTTCGACGTGTACCGGGCTGTGGGCGTTCCGGAGTCGACGCACATCCGGTGGATGCGCTTCGCGCAGAACTGGGGCATTCCGATCCTGGTGGTGTTCTCCTGGCTGTCGATCGCCACCACCGACGTCGAGGGCCGCCGTCAACCGTTCCGGATCCTCAAGGAGACGGTGCAGATGCTGCGCAATCCGATGTGGAAGGGCTTCTACTCCGATATGCGGCCGTTCAAAAGGCGGGATTTTCACCCCGACCAGATCGACACCGCCCAACTCGTCGCGTACTGGCAGCAGGAACTCTTCGGGGCGGAAGGTCAGCTGGCTGACCACGTGAAGTAGGGGTTAGACCACCCAGATCGCTTGGGCGGCAGGGCTGCCCAGATCGACGGTGGCCTGCTCGCCATCGGAAACCTCGGGCGACTCCAGGGCTACCGAGATGATCCCGGCGAAGTCGCGGCGAGCCAGCACCCGCAAACGGGCGTCGAGGCTGATGCCCACCTGGGCAAAGTAGCGCAGCATCTCCGGATCGTTGTCGGAGATGCGCGCCACCGTGCCGGTCTCGCCGTCGGCGCATGCCCACAGCTGCCGGGCGGGGGGAGTGGGCACCTGCCCGTCCGGCGCCGGGATCGGGTCGCCGTGCGGGTCACGCTGCGGGTACCCCAGCTTGGCGTCGATGCGTGCGATCAGCCGGTCGGACACCGCGTGTTCGAGGACTTCGGCTTCGTCGTGCACCTCGTCCCAGCCGTAGCCGAGCTCGCACACCAGGAAAGTCTCGATCAGCCGGTGCCGGCGCACCATCGCCAGGGCGGCGCGGCGCCCCTGTTCGGTCAGGGTCACCGCGCCGTACTTCTCGTGGTCGACCAAGCCCGCATCGGCGAGCTTGCGAATCGATTCCGAGGCGGTACTGGCGGACACGCCGATCTTCTCCGCCAGCATCTTGGTGCTGACCTTGTCGGGTGACCATTCCTGGGCGGTCCAGATGACTTTCAGATAGTCCTGGGCCACGCTACTCAGCCCATCCGACTGCTCCCAAGGGCTCACAACCCGACAGTTTAGGCTGTCCTGGTGCAGCGGTGGCGGGGGCAGGATGAGATCCCCACAGACTGGGGCAGGTGCGTGCTCACCATCGGCGTGTTCGACGGTGTGCATCGCGGACATGCGGAACTGATCACCCATGCGGTGAAGGCGGGCCAGGCGCGCGGCGTACCGACGGTGCTGATGACGTTCGATCCGCATCCGATGGAGGTCGTCTATCCCGGCAACCATCCGGCGCAGCTCACCACGCTGGCGCGCCGCGCCGAGCTGGTCGAGCAGTTCGGCATCGACGTGTTCCTGGTGATCCCGTTCACGCCCGAATTCATGAAGCTGACCCCGGACCGCTACATCCACCAGCTGCTGGTCGAGCACCTGCACGTGGTGGAAGTGGTGGTGGGGGAGAACTTCACCTTCGGCCGCAAGGCGGCCGGCAACGTCGAGACCCTGCGCCGCGCGGGCGAGCAGTTCGGGTTCGGGGTCGAATCGGTGTCGCTGGTGGCCGAGCGCGCCGACGCCGTCCAATCGGTCACCTTCTCCTCGACCTACATCCGGTCTTGTGTGGACGCCGGCGATGTGTCTGCGGCGGCCGAGGCGCTGGGCCGGCCGCACCGGGTCGAAGGTCTGGTGGTGCGCGGTGACGGCCGTGGGCGCGGTCTGGGCTTCCCGACCGCCAACGTGGCGCCGTCGGCCTTTGCGGCGATTCCCGCCGACGGGGTGTACGCGGCATGGTTCACCGTGTTGGGGCACGGTCAGGTGCCCGGCACCGTCGTCGCCGGTCAACGCTGCCGGGCCGCGGTGTCGGTGGGCACCAATCCGACGTTCTCCGGGCGGGCCCGCACCGTGGAGGCGTTCGTGATCGACGAAACCGCCGACCTCTACGGGCAGCGGGTCGCCGTCGACTTCGTCAGCCGGATCCGGGGCCAGGAGAAGTTCGACTCGGTGGCGGACCTGGTGGCGGTGATGAACACCGATGTCGAGAAGACCCGCGGCCTGCTCTCCGGCGATTGAGCGCCCGCACGATTGGGACGGTTGCCCAAGGCGCTGCTAGACTCGCCCCTCGGTGTGCTGCAGTCCGCGGTGGCCGCCGACTTGATATTCGCGGGACCGATTGATGGAGATTTGTCGTGGCGCTGACCGTCGAGCAGAAAAAAGAGATCCTGGCCAACTACGGCCTGCACGAGACGGACACCGGCTCGCCCGAAGCTCAGGTCGCCCTGCTGACCAAGCGGATCGTCGACCTCACTGAGCACCTCAAGCAGCACAAGCACGACCACCACTCCCGGCGCGGACTGCTGCTGCTGGTCGGTCGGCGCCGTCGTCTGCTCAAGTACTTGACCGCGACCGATGTGGCACGCTACCGCTCGCTGATCGAGCGCCTGGGCCTGCGTCGCTGACGACTGATATGTAGGGACGTTTGTCAAGGGGCAAGGTGAAGCGGCGGCCACGACCGTCGTGATGGCCGCCGCTTCTATGCGCCAGGTGTGTTGGGGGGTGTCGAGCGTGTCGTATCGACGCGTGTC
>Ga0182738_1000586_pt1 | contig 49378 bp, 38 predicted proteins | sample eDN5th30CBELigMG_FD_128876 | JGI IMG/M metagenome (GOLD analysis project Ga0182738, IMG submission 128876) | Enriched Miracle-Growth compost microbial communities from Emeryville, California, USA - eDNA 5th pass 30_C BE-Lig MG (version 2)... ... | reverse complement strand
GAGTGTTTGATAGACATTCCTCATCCGCTGCTGGGTCTGCTCATCAAATCGAAAGAATCGCGCCGTCGCCATCTGTAGACTCCTTTCCAAAACAGAAAAGAATCCCTATACAACAAACCCCCATCCAAATGCGACACCAATTCCCAGAACGGTCCTTAGGTTCTACTGTTCGGAAATAATCAATTCCAGACTGAAAGGTTCTCGTGAATCAGTCTTGTTTGAAGATCTGATTCCAAGCCGATTGTTGAGAACCGTCCAATAGAAATCAGCGTGAGCGTCAGGACTTCCAGTCCGTAGCTCACGCCCCACGAACCTACCGGCTTCAGCCGGTAGTCCACATTCAGTCCGCATCGACCGCGTCCCGCCACGCGGCGAGTTGCATTTCACCAGTCAAAACGCGCGCTGCGCGGGCCCCGGCCAGAGCAACTTGCTCTAAGCTTGAACTCCATCAGAACGCAGGCTGCTGACGAACTTGGAGTCGAGCCCTGTCAGGGCTGAGTTTCAGGGTGCGTCATCACAAAACGTCCTCCGCTGTCGGACTTTGCGTTGAGGCTCACCCAGATTTTCTGAGTTGGCAGAGCACGAGCCTTGAATTTGCGACACAATCCACATCTGAAAATCGCTTACGGGACACATTGCAAAGTCTGGGTATGTTCCGATGCTCAGCCCCAGTTATGAAAATCAACTGTGGGAAATCAATGGGGACGGTCTATGATCTCGCAGGACGTCCGGACCGGTGCATTCAGACGCACCCCATGATGTGACAGAAAGAACAACATGCCTCAACTTTTTGATGAATATCGTTTGAAAGATGTCGTCCTTCGAAACCGCATTGCTGTTTCTCCCATGTGTCAGTATTCCTCGGAGAACGGCTTTCCGAATGACTGGCACCTGGTGCACCTTGGTTCCCGGGCTGTCGGCGGGGCCGGACTGGTCATCGTGGAAGCGACCGGGGTTTCTCCCGAAGGGCGGATCAGCCCTGCAGACAGCGGGCTCTATCTGGATGAACAGATCGAGCCTTTTGCCAGGATCAACCGCTTTATCAAAGAGCATGGAGCTGTTCCCGGAATTCAATTGGCACATGCCGGTCGAAAAGCCAGCGCCCAGCGTCCCTGGGAAGGAGATGCCCATCTGGAAGTCGGGCAGGGAGGCTGGGAGACATTTGCCCCTTCTGCCGTCGCTTTTGGAGAGAAACTGTGGAAGGTGCCGCGAGAGATGACGGCTGCAGACATTTCACAGGTACAAGGGGAATTTGTGGCGGCTGCCAAACGGGCACTGGCAGCAGGGTTTGAATGGCTGGAGTTGCATTTTGCACACGGCTATCTCGCCCATGAGTTTTTTTCCCCGTTATCAAATTTCCGTACGGATAACTATGGAGGGAGTTTTGAAAACCGGACTCGATTTCTGGTAGAGACATTTTCCGCAGTGCGGGCTGTCTGGCCGGAAAGATTCCCGCTCACGATCCGGCTTTCCGTGACCGACTGGGTGAATGAGGGAGTCACGGTTGAAGAGTCGATCGAATTAGTGAAAAAGCTCAAGGAGCTGGGACTGGACCTGCTGGATGTCAGTCATGGCTTCGTGGTTCCGGGCATTTCGAAGATCCCCTGGGGACCGGGATTTCTCACGCCTATTGCGGGTCGAATTCGTCAGGAAACCGGGGTCCCTACGGCAGCAGGCTGGATGATCACCACTGCGGAACAGGCTCAATCCGCGATCGCCAGCGGGCAGGCAGATCTTGTCATGCTGGCCCGCGAACTCTTGCGGGACCCATATTGGCCCTATCATGCAGCCAGGCTGTTGAAGCATCCCGCAGCCAATCAGTTGCTGCCCGTTCAATACGCCGGTGCAGCGGCCAGAGATTAGCGCAAGTTGCTTTCGCCCATGCCACGGTCTTGGGGGGGGGCACCATCGCGAAACGTCCTCCATTGTCGAACTTTGTGTTCAGACTTCCCCCCTGATTCCTAAAGTTGATAAAGCAGCGGGACTGCATATTTTAAGGACGGGACTGAGATTTCTTCCATTCCAGATATTCGTCGATGGTATAGAAGGTGCGATTTCTGTACAGACCTGCTTCTTCTTCCACGATTTCTGAGTTGTTGAAACTCCAGGCATCGCCGTTTTTCTTCATGAGTTCGGCCAGTTGGTCATCAAGCTGTTTGCGAAGTGTTGCCGATGCTGGATTGTCCGCCAGGTTCCGCATTTCATCGGGGTCAGTCTGGCGATCGAACAACAACCACGGCGCATTCTCAAAACGGGCATAGGTGTATCGCGGAGTCACAATGGCTCGCCAGGGAGCTGGGACATTGTCGGGGAGATACGGCACGAATTGTTGCAACAATATCGCGTCAGGGCCCTGGTCTGAATGTCCGAGCGCGACCTCCGCCAGGTTTGTCCCTTGCATATTTTCCGGGATATCCAGACCTGCCAGTCCCAGCAGTGTGGGAGCCATGTCCACGTGACTGAGTAATGTGGAAACCATTTGTCCCTGAGGAATCCGCTCCGGCCAGCGGATGATGCCGGGAACACGAGCAGATTCATCATAGGGTTTCCGTTTCAGCCGCAATCCGTGCGAGCCCAGCATGTCTCCATGGTCGGAGGTGAAGATGACGATGGTGTTCTGATCCAGTTTCAACTCCTGCAGCGTCCGCATCAGCCGTCCCAGTTGATCGTCAATGGCTGTCACTGCTGCATAATAGGCCGCAATCTCTTCCAGTCCTCCAGAAGGGATTCCCTGGTTCAGCACTGCGCCGGCCGGCTTGTTTCCAGCGTTCTTCGTGGCGGATGGTCCATTGCCGGGTTGCCAGTTTTTGGGGGGAAGAATACGTTCAGGTGGATATTGCTGCATGTATTTCTCAGGTGCGCCATATGGGTTATGCGGCGGACCCATTTGCACAGTCAGAAAAAATGGCTGATCCCCGGGCTGCGTGCGGAGAAACTCCACAGCAAAATCACATGATGCTTCCGGTTCGAACTTATTGATGGTGATCACATCGGGCGTGTCGCGAAAATAAGTGGGGCTGAAATGCCGGTGGTGGCATTCATAAGCGGCCCAGAACTCGAAGCCCTGGCGCCGCGGTCCGGGTGGCACAAACCCGGGCATGCGCGGGCCGCCATCCAGGTGCCATTTCCCCACAAATCCTGTGCGATAACCTTGAGCACTCAGCAATTCCGCCAGCGTGACCTGTTCTTCTCTCAGCCGCAGGTCATTGGCCAGCATTCCATTGACATGCACGTGCGTCCCGGTGAGCAGGACGGCTCTGGCCGAGCAGCAGACAGGGACGTTTGCGTAGGTATTCTGGAAGCGGATTCCCTCTGCTGCCAGCCGATCAATGTGCGGCGTTTTCACCTGATCATTTCCATCACATCCCATGGCACTGGCCCGCATCTGATCGGGGAGAATCAGCAGGATATTCGGCCGTTCAATGGCAAAGCCCGTCTGAGCCATGAACAGGATGGACAGCACCACGGTGAACCGCGTTCTGAACCTCGTCCTGCCGGTCACACCGGTGCGAGCGGGGCTGTTTTGATCAGGATTGAAGTTTTCCACGTTGCCCGGAATCTTCCCGCAATCGAAGGATTTTACTGGTTTTCCAGACAGAAGACCTGCAGCGCGGTCGCTTGTGGATCGTGTCACGGGTGTCGATTTCTCCTTACCAACCCAGGACGGTGGCGAAGATCAATGGGGCAACGATTGTCGCGTCGGATTCTACGATAAAACGAGGGGTGTCTCCCCCCAGTTTTCCCCAGGTGATTTTCTCGTTGGGGACTGCTCCCGAATAACTTCCGTAGCTCGTTGTGGAATCGCTGATCTGGCAGAAATAGCCCCACAGCGGAACGTTTTCCCGTTCCAGGTCCTGGTCGAGCATGGGGACCACACAAATGGGAAAGTCGCCGGCAATCCCCCCACCAATCTGGAACATCCCCAGCGAATGCTTTTTCGTGCGCTCGGTATAGAAGTCCGCCAGCCAGGTCATGTATTCGATGCCGGTGCGGACGGTGTGAACATTCTTGATTTCGCCCCGGATATTGGCAGCTGAGTACATGTTTCCCAGCGTGGAATCTTCCCAGCCCGGAACGATGATGGGCAGATTCTTTTCGGCGGCGGCCAGCATCCAGGAATCTTTGGGATCGATCTGATAATGCTCGCGATACTTCCCACTGAGTAGAACTTGATAGAGAAACTCATGGGGGAAAAAGCGTTGACCCGCCTGGTCCGCTTTCGTCCAGACTTCCAGCATGGCGGCTTCAATCCGGCGCATGGCTTCGGCTTCAGGAATGCAGGTATCGGTCACACGATTCATGTGCCGGTTGAGTAAATCGATCTCTTCCTGTGTGGAGAGCGTGCGGTAGTGAGGCACACGTTCGTAGAATTCATGTGCCACGAGATTGAACACATCTTCTTCGAGATTAGCACCCGTGGTCGAAATCAGATGGATTTTGTCCTGTCGGATCATCTCGGCCAGTGACAGACCCAATTCCGCCGTACTCATGGCCCCAGCCAGGGTGACCATCATGTGTCCCCCGGCCTCCAGATGGGCCACATATGCGTCCGCAGCGTCAATGAGTGAGGCCGCGTTGAAATGCCGATAGTGATGACGAATGAAAGCGGAAACCGGTCCGCGCGGGATGGATTTCAATTCGTGATACCTTTCTTCCAATAATACGCATTGCGTGGGGTGACAGAGGCTTCTCTCAAAGTGTCGATCTGGTCGATATTCAGAGAGACTTCAATAAACGCATTAGAAATAGCTGGACGCTGCGCCGCCAGCCTTGGGACATCAGGAATTCACTTTGCCATCCGAAATTCCCGGCCGAAATCATAACCAATGCGATAAAGTGACCATTTTTGACAGAAATTCCATGTATTTGGAGGATTTTTCAAAAAATCCGGCGTCGATGCGAGGTGAAAGCACTCTGGCAGCCTGAGCCTCTGCCGGGTATGGTGGTTGGCGAGAAAGTGGGGATTTCCTTTCCGGTTCCCCGAAACCCCGATATCTTTTTTTGTCTGTTCCTGAATCGTGTACTGATCCGCTTGTGAGTTAGAGTAAGTTGCTTCGGCCTGGACTCGCGCAGCGAGCGTTTCGACTGGTGAAACGCAACTCGCCGTGTGGCGGGACGTGGTCGATGCGGGATGAATGCGCTTTACCCTTTGATTCGGTCAACGATTGAGCATGAACTTCTTTGAATATGATCAGGAACGGCATTTTCGCGAACTCTGGGAATCGGTGTCGATTGTTCGCTCTGTGCCGTATTCACTCTTTACCTTTGGTTCTTCCGAACTCCCGTATTTCCTGGTTGTGGACGCTGCTGCCCCGCAGCAACCGGTGCAGCTGAGTCGGGGAAACGTCAAGGTCACGCGACCGTTGATCGTCACGCCCTATAATGCGGCCCCCGAGTTTCGGAATTTCTTCGAAGATGAAGAGACGGCCGGGATGATGGACTTCCTGATTTCCCGGACGGCGGCGTTTTCCAATTTGCGTCTGGAAAACGATGCTCAGAAATCTGACTGGGTCAGCGACAGCGTGGAAGAAGTGGTCTCCCGGCTTAATCGTCAACTGGATCAAGAAGAAGAAGATCGCGTGGCGATTCTGACGGCTCCCCACAAGCTGGGAAGCCTGGCCATTTTGAAATATACCATTGAACGCATGGTCTCCAGCGCCCCGGGAAATATCCAGGAACTCAGAGAAAAAGGCTTTCTCCCGGAAGAACCGTAATTATGCCGGACCGGTTAAAGCAAGTTGCTCAGGCCTGGGCCCGCGCAGCGCGGCGCGTTTTGACTGATGAAAGGCAACTCGTCGCGTAGCGGAACGCAGCCTGTACGGGGTGAATGCGCTCTATGCGGCCTTGGTGATGGAACCGAACTGCCGGGATGGAGAATGATACAGACGGTGGTACAACGGACAGATCTCCAGAAGTTGTTCATGGGTCCCGGTGGCCACGATCTTTCCGTTTTCCATGACCACAATACGTGTGACAAAGTCCAGCAGGCTTTGTGAAATCATGTGAGAAATCAGAAATGTGGTTCGGCCTTTTACGAATTCCTTGAGTGCCTGATGCAGCAGGACTTCGCTTTCAGCATCCGCGGCGGAGGTGGCTTCATCCAGAATGAGGATACTGGGGTTGCGTAAAATTGCGCGAGCGAGGGCCACACGTTGACGCTGTCCCCCCGAGAGATCTTTTCCCTTGCCCCCCAGGAAGGTATCGAAACCCTGTGGCAGAGTCTGAAGAATGGGCATGACATAGGCGCGGCGGGCGGCATTTTCAATATCGGCACGAGTGGCTGTCTCGTTTCCATAACGAATATTATCGAGCAGCGTTCCTTCAAACAGAACTGTCTCCTGTGTCACGATTCCCACCTGGTCGCGCAGATCTTTCAGGGCGATGTCCTTCATCGGACGTCCATCGATCAGCACTTCACCCCCTTCGGGGTCATAATAACGAGGCAACAGGTTCACCAGCGTCGACTTGCCACAGCCATTCTGGCCGACAATGGCAATCACTTCTCCAAATTTGACATCCAGATCGATATGTTCCAAAACCAGTCCTCGCTGGGATTCGGGATTGCGATGCGCGTATCGAAAAGAGACGTCGCGGAATTCGATGCTGGAGTGATGGCGTTGCAGGGGAGCAGCGGTGGGTGGACTGACAACGGTGCATTCCTGTTCCATGATGCCGAAAATGCGATCAATGGCAGCTGTTGCCCGTTTGAGTGTCGGGAAAATTCCTGAAAGTTTTCGACAGGGATCAAGCAGACCCGCCAGCAGTGCATAAATCAATCCGAGTTCAGCTCCGTCCATCACGGACTTGGACAGCTGGATCCCCCAGATATCGGTGGTGCCCCGCATCACCAGATAGGCACCGGGCACCAGTGCTGCAAACATGGCCATCAGACCCAGAAGTTCCAGTAACGGCTTGGAAGCGGCGTCGATTTTGACCACTCGCATGGCCTTTTTAAAATAAGCTGCGTACTGCTCATCAAACAATCGACAGTGGTGTTCTGCACTGTGATATCCCACGACGACCTTTAAACCATCGAATGTCTCTTCCAGGACTTTGTAGATCTGGGACATGCTCTCCATCATCCGGCGACTGGCCCGTTTGAGCAGCCAGCCCACACGGCTGAGAAACAGTCCCAGCAGCGGGATGAAGACGATGGACAAGAGTGTTAATCGCCAGTTGAACCACAGGGCCAGCACCATGCAGGCAATACATTTGAGTGGCTCTCGGATGGCTTTGCCGCCCAGAATGGAAACGGCCTGCGAAAGGTGTTCTGCATCATAAGTGAAGCGGGACATCAATCCACTGGGCCCTTCATTGGTCAGCGACTGATAGTCCAGGGCCAGGACCTTCTTCAGCATATCTTTACGCAAGGACATCACCGTGGAAACGGCCAGATGTCCAATCAGCACATCCTGAATGTACATCAGGACGGCCTTCAGCGCCGTGGCCGCAACCAGAAACACAATCAGCCAGCAGAATGTCTGAAATTCACTTCGCGGGACATAAGGCAGAACGTACACCTTCAACCAGTGAAACTGATAGAGTGTCGATTCGGTGCCTGCCAGAGCGTTACGTTTGCGGGCGAGTGTCTGCTGCAGGTCGACATAGGTTTCATCGTTGGCGGAAACCGGCTGCGAGTCGAATTGCTTCAGACGCGTTTCGATCCTCTGCTGATCTGCCAGCAGACGTTCCTTTTCCGCACTGGTCGTCTTGAGTGTCTCTTCCACATATTCATGTAGACTGGTGTGCTCCATCAGCAGTTTGACAATCGGAAACGCGACCGTCAGATTTGCGCCCCACAAGGACGCAATGACAAATCCCAGAAAAATTGATATCGCCAGCCGACCACCATACGGGCGCACATAAGGCCAAAGTTTCGGAAAGCTGTCCATGAATCGTCCGTGACTGGAATTCCATTGCAAATGTTTGAAGTGCCGCGAACAAAATCTCCCGGACAAGGAAAATTTCCTTTCCGCGAGCAAGTTCACTACAAGTTGTGTCAGGCTTCTAAGCCTGCATTGCATCTGACACCGAAGGAGCAAACGACCGTCCTTGCCAGGACGGTCAGCTCCTCGATCTTCAATCAACAGATGGCAGATGCCCCTCTCCGCAGCTCATTTGAATCTGTTCAGAAAGAGCCTGGAGCGGGATTAAACTCCGATTCGATGGTTCCTGTCCAGACGAAATTGCAAATCAGTTCAAATCCAGACCTGTACTGAGACAAATTCAGGGATTCGTCATGTCGCAGATGGCGGACATGTGGTTACAGAGAGAGAATCGTTCCAAGTCTGATCAGTCGATGCGGGGTGAATGCGCTCTGGGAGACGGGGAAAAACCAACGAATAACGCCATTTTCTGACCTCCGACCTCTGATCTCTGGCACCGACCTCTTACATCAATCGCTTGTCAAACTTGAACAACTCTCTTTACTATCCTCAAGAGCGGATGAACTCGATATTGACCGCGTTCTGCCATGCGGGAGACAACAACATTCGTGAATCCGTCCCAACACTTTCACCGCGGGCCCAGGCCAGAGCAACTTGCTCTCAGCCCTGAATGCAGGCATCTTCCCTGGCACCGTTTTGTCAATTCCTGGTTGTAAAGAGATCTGTCATGTCTGATTATCGCGTCGAAAAAGATTCCATGGGCGAAGTCAAAGTTCCCGCCCAAGCCTATTTTGGAGCTCAGACACAACGTGCCGTCGAGAATTTTCCGGTTTCCGGATGGACGTTGCATGCTGATCTGATTCATGCCATGGGACTGGTGAAGTATGCCTGCGGTGTCGCCAATCGGGATCTGGATAAACTGACCGGAACGGGCAAAGAACCGCTCACTTCTGAACAAGTGGCCGCTCTCCTGAAAGCCGCCCAGGAAGTGGCTGAAGGTAAGTTTGACGATCAGTTTCCGATCGATGTCTTTCAGACCGGCTCGGGAACCAGCAGCAACATGAACTGCAATGAAGTGATCTCCAACCGGGCCATCGAACTGATGGGGGGGGACCGTTTTGCCGCCAAAAAAACCATTCATCCCAACGATCATGTCAATATGGGGCAGAGCACGAATGATACGTTCCCCACTGCCATTCATGTCGCTGTCGCGGGAAGCATCAACTCACAACTCCTGCCTGCACTGAGGAAGTTTCAAAAAGTTCTGGCGAAGAAATCGGTGGAATGGGACCAGATCATCAAGATTGGCCGGACCCATCTGGCCGATGCCACTCCATTGCGTTTGGGGCAGGAATTCAGCGGGTTTGCACGTCAATTGGAGCTCTCCGTTGAACGTGCCACGCTGGCATTGAATGCCGTTTGTGAACTTCCAGTGGGAGGGACCGCGGTCGGTTCCGGAATTAATACTCATCCGGAATTTGGTTGCCGCGTGGCCGAAGTGCTGGCCGAGAAAACCGGCATCTCTTTTGTCGAAGCGGAAAACCACTTCGAAGCCAACGCTCAGCGGGATGGACTGGTGGAATGTCATAGTCAACTGAAAACGATTGCCACGACACTGCTGAACGTGGCCAACAATATTCGCTGGCTGGGTTCGGGACCACGTTGCAGCTTCCATGAAGTCATCATTCCCGATCTGCAGCCGGGAAGCTCGATTATGCCCGGCAAGGTGAATCCTGTGATGTGTGAAAGCCTGATTCAAGTTGCTGCTCGTGTGATCGGAAACGATGTCTGTCTCACCATGGGGGGAGCCGTCGGCGGGAATTTTCAGATGAACATCATGATGCCCGTCATGGGGCAGACCACTCTGGAATCGATCATGCTGCTCGCCAACGGGACCAACGCATTTGTCGATCTGTGTGCCGCGGGCCTGCAGGCGAACGTTCAGGCCTGTGAAGCCGGCGTCGAAAAGAGTCTTTCCATGTGCACCAGCCTGAACCCGCTGATTGGCTATGAAAAGGCGGCTCAACTGGCCAAGGAAGCCTTCAAGACCGGTAAAACCATCCGCGAACTGTGCATCGAACAGAAAATCCTCCCGCTGGACGTGCTGGAGAAAGCCCTGGACCCGATGAGCATGACGGAACCGCACTCTTGAAGTGGGATAAAAAACAGGGGAAAGCCTGAATGCCAAGGCTTTCCCCTGTCCCTTTTTGTTGCGTCGTCAGAGCAAGTTGCTCTGGCCTGGTCTCGCGCGGCACGCGTTTCGACTGATGAAAGGCGACTCGCTACGTGGCGGAACGTGGTCGATGCGGGAGTCATGCGCTCTGACTCGAAACAACTTCATTCGCTATTCATCAGTCGCATGACTACTTGGAGCGGCCACAAAGGTTTCCATCGTTTCTACTCCGGAAAACAGATAAAGCCGTCCTTTATACCAGACCGCATGTTCCAGCGAGCCTTCCTGTCTTTCCCCCGTCAAAGCCAGATGGATCACGTCACATCCCATTGCTGCGGGTGCATATTTTGCAGGATCGTCAAGGAATCTGGCCTTGGCTTCGGACGAGGACAGGGCATAGTCGCGTCCATTATAACTGACGGTGAATTCAGGGGACGAATCTACGAGATCCCGGTCATCACGTAAGACCACCGGGCAAAACCCTTTCAATCCCTTAAGGTCTTTTCTGGCAGCAATTCGCTCCAGCTTGGACTTCTGATCATTCGCAGTTGCAGGCGGAGATGATTTGGGTTGTGCAGGTTGAATCTCGATGGGCTTCAGGCTGACAGAGGGCGTTTCGATAGATTTCATTTCCTTTGAAGCCACCTGCGACAGATCCTGAGGTGCTTCCAGTTCTTCCAGAGGAACACCTGGAGCTGGTGGTGGGCCACTGAGTTTTGGCAGACTGGCAGATTTGATCTCCAGTTTTGGTGCCGGTTTTGTATCTGGTGCCGCTTTCGTAGCGACTTTCACTTCTTCTTCCAGCGGCGGTGGCGGCAGAATCTCCAACGCGGGGATGTCATTGTCGGGTTCCAGAGAGAGCCCGGTATAGGGACCTTGTGAAGGGATCTCGGTTTGCACCACGGCATCCGGTTGCGCGGCCGGTTCTTGTGTCTTGTCTTCGGGAAACAGGTCGGCAAACGGATCTTTTTGTTTCTTCTCCTGAGCAACGTTGTCTGCCGGCGCTACCGGTGTGGCAGGGATCGCAGGTGCCGTGAGAGTGGTCGATGCAGTGGTCGATGCAGTTGCACCAGAAGGTTCTCCCGGAGCAATCTGCGGTGTGGTCCCCGGAAGTGGAGCATCCAGATTCAACTTGGGAATGTATGGTCCTTGAGCCGTTTCCGGTGTTGCAGATGCTGGGGGCTCCCCGGCGGTCATCAGTGCTTTCAACTCAGGAATATTCTGCAATGGCGGTTCACTGGGGGCAGGAGCGGTCGCCACTTGCTGGAAGGTCTGCGCAGTCATTTCCGCCCCGGGGATCGGCGGAATGTGATTGTTCCCAATCGCATTCACTGTATTTGCCGGCGCGAATAATGCGGGCTGAGATGGCTCAAGCTGCGCGGGAGGAGTGCCATATGTGGGGGGAATGGACGGGATGACTGCTCCCGATGCTCCCGGAGCGCGCGGAGGACCGGCCACCACTTCCGAAGCCTTGGGATAATGCATCCCTGGATCAACAGGAGGTGTTGTGGGGCGACTGCGGAACAGGCGGCTAAACCGTTCGCCAATGCCACTGGAACGGGGCTCCTCCTGAGAACTCGCCTGTTGCATTTGTGAACGAGGAGCGGCCGGAAGAGTGACTGCCGCCGGCGTTTCGGCGGCGGCCAACTGCAAGGCATCCGGCAACGCTCGAACTGGTGCGACTCCCTGTGGGAGATGCTGTGGCTCGACCTGAGTGCTGGTCCGTTGATATGGAGCATAGCCAGGGCCTGACGCCTGCTGTGCTTCGGCCAAAACGGGCCACGAACACAGTGCTGCACCGGTTACCGCCGCCAGCCAGTATGGACGGTTATTGATGAAGATTTTGCGATAGAGAGTCATCGGTATGTCTACTCCCGGAAGTGGATCATTCAGGATGCCTGCTTCTGCTCTGAAGGGATGCCTCATTCGGGATCGCGCTGAGTACAGCAGGCGATTCCGCGACATGTTCCAAAAGTCCAGAGCGAAAGCAGTGCAGCTCCAGCAGTTCCAAGTTGTTCATCTGAAATGTGGTGATGACCGACTGCAAAATTCGACCTGAAGGGCGGATTGACGAACATCTGCGGAGTACAGCCACGACCGTACGAGCGCTGTCCGAACATCCATCACTTCAAAGTGGTCAGTTTGCCACCGATCCCCCACGGGCCCCCGTGCAGCCAGAATTTGCGCCCGAAACCAAATCACTGACCCGAGCACTACAGCCGCTACAATTGGCTGCTTTGGAAATATCGTCCGACCCATTAAGATGTCGTGACCGCGCTTCGCCGGTTGGCAATCGATTCAGTCCGAAGAGCAGTTGAATGCCGCATAGCCGAAAACATTAGAAAACCTAATCCAAACTACCTGCCTTAACATGAACAACTCCCATTTCGATGAAACGGCCCCGGCCATTGTCAATCCGCCACGTCGCCGCTGGGTGTTGTGGGTCCTTTTACTGCTGCTGGCGGGCTCTGTTCTGTTGAACTTGATGCTCAGTGCGCTTTGTGCCACCTTTCTGACGGACAATGATCAGCCCATCGAGAAGTTCCACTCCGGCGATAAACTTGCGACTGCGAAAATTGCCCGGCTGGTGACCGACTTCACCATCATGCCCCCCCATACCAACCGGTTTCTGGAAACCATTAAGCACGTTGCCAAAACAGATGCCTACAAAGGGGCGATCCTTGTGATTGACAGCCCGGGTGGTCTGGTTTCCGACAGCCATGAGATCTATCACGAACTGCTCAAGCTGGCAGAAAAGAAACCGATTTTCGTCTCGATGAAAGGGATCGCCGCTTCGGGGGGATACTACATTGCCATGGGGGCCGGTGCCGGAGCTCCAATTTATGCCCAACCCACCACCTGGACCGGATCGATCGGCGTGATCATGCCTCGCTATGATGCCAGCGAGCTGGCCAAAAAAGTGGGCATCGAACCCGATTCTCTGGTGACGGGACCATTGAAAGAAACCCTGAATCCCCTTAAAGCCATGTCGCCCGACGAAAAGAAAGTCTGGGACGTGATCCTGGACGATTCCTTCCAGCGATTTCTGAAAGTGATCGACGACAGCCGTGAAAACCTGAACATGCCACAAGTCCAGGCATTGGCCACCGGACAGGTTTATACTGCAGATCAGGCGCTGCAAAATGGATTGATCGATTCCATTGGCTATGAAGAAGACGTCCTGGAAGCACTGAAATCCAAGCTGAACCTGAAAAGCGTCCAGGTGATCGATTTCAGTTACCCCAAAAGCCTCACTGAAACCCTGATTGGTGCTTCCGCAAAGCAACAAAGCCCCGATCCGATCTCACGCCTGCTGGATGCCAGCGTCCCCCGGGCCATGTACTTTTTTGGATGGACGGGCGGACTTTCGAATCGCTGAAAGATCACACGGTACTTCCACGTTTGATCGAGTGGAGAAATAGGGTTAAGAAGCCCTGACAAAACATGCAACGAACTTGCTCGCGGAAAGGAGATTTCCTTTGTCCGAGAGGTTTTGTTCGCGGCTCTAAGAGAAAAGGATCGGCATTTTTTGCAATTCACGAAAGTTTTCGGCAGGAATTGCCGATAGGAGTCGAACGACGTCTCCTCGAAGTTCACATCGACTTTGAGAATTGGAAAATTTGTTGACAGATCGACACTCATGCGGCACGACGCAAAACTCGGCCTGGCTTTGGGAATGCTCGTGATTGGCTTTGCCGTCGCGTTTTGCTTTCCCCGTCGGTCGGAGCGCGCGCCCATTTCGGAATCGGTCGTTCCGCCTCCCATTTCGGCCGTCGCCTTGGAGTTGCTGCCGATCCGGGCCTATCAGCCCACCGCAAATGCACGCCAGCCATCGCTGCCGCCCAATGCTGAAGTGACATCTCCGCGACAGGAAATCGACACTGGCATGCCGAAACTGACGCCCGTGACGATTGCGGGAACTCCGCTGCCATCTTCACCCGTCGCCTCCATTGTGATTCCCATGCGCGGTGCAGAAGCCCTGCCCGGCCGGAGCGAATCGGAAAACGTCATTCTTGATCACTCAGAGCAAACGCGTGTTTCAACGGAGCAGAACACCGCAGATGTCCCGGAGACCTATCTCGTCAAACCGGGCGATACGCTGACCGGGATTGCCACCCGTATTCTCGGGAGCAGCACCCGCTACCTCGAGCTCTACGAACTGAATCAAAATGTGCTTTCCTCTCCCAACGATCTGAAAATCGGGATGCAACTTCAGATCCCGTCACTTGTTCCCAAACAGCGCGCAGCCGATAATGTGGTCACATCAACGAAGAACTCCGAGGCAAACCCGCGCCTGCATGATGACACAACACCTGCAACGACTTCTGCAAGTGATTTCAAACGTCCGCCTCCAGCCCCCTGGATTGCAGATCGGCCTCAGCAGAGAAATTAAGTGCTACGAATAAAACATCTCGGACGACGGAAATCCTCTTTCCGCGAGCAGATCGGGCAAGTTTTGTGAGAGGTTTCAAGTGCCGCGAACAAAATCCCTCTCGACTGCGAAGCTTTCCTTTCCGCGAGCAGATCGGGCAAGTTTTGTGAGAGGTTTCAAGTGCTGCGAACAAAATCCCTCTCGACTGCGAAGCTTTCCTTTCCGCGAGCAGATCGGGCAAGTTTTGTGAGAGGTTTCAAGTGCCGCGAACAAAATCCCTCTCGACTACGAAGCTTTCCTTTCCGCGAGCAGATCAGGCAAGTTTTGTGAGAGGTTCTAAAATGCTTTGATCGTTTTGAGAATTGCATGAAAACGCCTTATTTCCTTGGTTGTCTCCTCTGTGCTCTCTTCACCTGCAGGCTCATTTGTGCCCAGCAGGGGGTAGGAGACGACCAGTTACGCGAGCAGGTTCTGCAATCGATTGTTCAAGGACAAAAGGCGCTGGTGCGCATGCAGAGTCGGTCGGGAAACTGGGACAGTTCACTCTATGGAGGGAACAAAGTCGGCCTGTGCAGCCTGGCCACGCTCGCCCTGTTGACATCCGGAATGCCGGCGGACAGCGAGCCGATTCAACGTGCGGTGAACTGGCTGAAAAGCCCTCAAAATACTCCTGATAATACTTATGACATTTCCCTGGCCATCATGGCCCTGGCGGCTTCTGGAGATGTGACGGTGAAAGGGAAAATCTCGCGACTGGCAGACCAACTGGAGAAAAACCAGCACCGCGGGGAAAATGCCGGGACCTGGGGATATCGCGCTGAAGACAGCGGCTATGACAACAGTAACACTCAGTTTGCGGTCCTGGGACTCAGGGAAGCCTATTCGATTGGGATTCCGGTAAGCCGAGATGTGTGGCAGCGGACCCAACAACATTTCCTCAGTGCTCAAGTTGGTCCCACAGATGCCCCCAATGGGTCTGGCTGGAGCTACCACACGACACAGAATACGACGGGCAGCATGACCGTGGCAGGCATTGCCTCATTATCAATTACCAGTGCAGCCCTACAGGATGACAGTGACGTCCTGCCCGACGGCACCATCGATTGCTGTGCCAATGCGAATGATTCCGCACAACCGGCCATCGACGCAGGCATCCGCTGGCTGAGTCGTCACTTTCGTGTCCGTTCAAATCCGGGAACCGATAACTGGCCGCTGTATTATCTGTATGGCCTGGAGCGGGCGGGAAGATTCACTGGTCAGCGTTTTTTTGGGGAACATGACTGGTATCGGGAAGGGGCGGAATTCCTTGTTTCTGGTCAAAGTGTGCGAGAAGGAGTCTGGATCTCCAGGCAGGAAGATGATGTTGCCGGCACAAGTCTGGCGCTGCTGTTTCTTTCCAAAGGGCTCTCTCCGGTTGTCATCAACAAGCTGAAATTCGGACCGCGGAACCCGCAGACCGGCGATGTCATCGGCAACGACTGGAACAAGCACACACGGGATATCTCCAACCTGATTGAATACACTTCAAGCGTTCCCCATTGGCCCAAACTGCTTAACTGGCAAATTGTCGATTTGAAGACCGCCGCCGATGGTGAAGGGGTCTCCGCCCTTTTGCAAAGTCCCATCCAGTTCATGTCCGGCAGTCAGCAGCCGCAAGCCATTGAAGGCCGCGAACTGGCCATGTTGCGGGAATACTTCACCCAGGGGGGATTCCTTTTCGCCGTGCAGAACTGCGAAGGGGATGGCTTTGACGCAGGCATCCGGGACCTGGTGCATCGACTCTTCGACGGTCAGCACGAATTGCAAAAGCTCCTGCCCACACACGACGTTTACCGCAGCGAATTTCTTTTTCCTCCCGATGGTCAGGTACCGGAACTCTGGGGAGTCGATTTCGGCTGTCGAACAGCCATCATTTATGCACCATTTGACCATGCCTGTCGTTGGAACAAATGGGCGAAATTCGATCCTCCAGGCCGGCAGATCAACGTTAAAACGCAAATTGACAAGTCCATGAAACTGGGTGTGAACGTGATTGCCTATGCCACCGGGCGAGAGCTGCCAGATAAATTACAACACCCCCCTCAACTCCAGAGGCCGCAGGACGATCGCGGACTGAATCGGGGAGCAGTGCAGATTGCCCGTCTGCGGCATACCGGTGGCTGGGACACTGCTCCCAATGCACTCCGGCGACTCCAACTGTCGCTGGAGGCGGTCAATATCGAGATGTCTCCCGAAACACCCACACTCGCTGCCAACGATCCGGCACTCTTTGAATATCCCCTGGTCTATATTCACGGTCGCAAGAACTTTCAACTCTCCAACGAAGAGCAGCAGGATCTCAAAACATATCTGGAGAACGGCGGCTTTCTGTTTGCAGATGCCTGTTGCGGTGCAGAGCAATTCGACGCCAGCTTCCGGAAAATCATGGAACAGATGTTCGGACGCAAGCTGGAACGAATTCCCGTGGACGATGAGATTTTCAATCTTGAGCTGGGCTATGACATCCACAGCGTCAAACGCCGCATGCCTTCGCACGATCCAACCATGTCCAGCCTGTCCATCCAGGAATCGACCGGCGAACCCATTCTGGAAGGGATCAAGATCGGGAAGAAATATGTGGTGGTCTACAGCAAGTACGACTTGAGCTGTGCCCTCGAACGGCAATCGACCAGTGCCTGCGCCGGGTATCCTACAGAAGACGCGGTCAAGATTGGGGTCAACTTGGTGCTCTACGGACTGCTGCAATAGTGCGCAGTCTCCTGCCAAAGCCCAGATCGCATTCTCCCTTGCATGTCCATCGCAAGGGAGACTGAGGATCACCATGTTCAGTCGGCTCGACGAAACGGTCGATCGCATCGCTCAAATCCTGCTGAACTTTGCGCAACGGTTTTCGGCCACCACCGATTCGTCGCTGACGATTGCTCGAGGGCGGAGCGTCGTTTTGAAGCATCTTTGATGCCGTTGCGTCTGGTCCGAGGAAAGGTCTGTCGCGAGAGAAACAGCCGTAATGCCGCCATAACCAAGTGCCATCGCCTCCGTGGCCGCCCAACACCGTCTCCCCCGCTCGTCGGGATAAGTTCAAGGCTTTCGCCTTTTCGCCTTTGTCCCGGAAGGGCGAAGCTTCTGCTGAGCCGCGAGCAAGATCACGCTTTCCCTGGTTTGCAGCAGGTGCCCGTATTATCGGGTTTGTGCGATAGGGGTAGGGGAGTCCGAAACCAATCGGACTCCCCTACCCCTATCCCCAAAATGACATTCTCAACCGGGGCACCGGGCTCGGCAGGAGCCTCATCCTCCAGGGACTTGATCTGGTTTGTAAAAGCCGAAGGCCCCGCAAGCGAGTTGAATTTCAGTTCCAATCCATCGATAATTTGTGCATCGTACATCGACGCATTACCCACAAACTCGCCGATGTTCTCCTATCAGCCTGTTGAAAACCATGGAATCTCGGCCAGGCAGAAATGTCCGGCCCACTTTTTTCAATGATCCAGAAGCCGTCTGGTGGTACAGGCATTTCTGTCTGTGGATTTTTCAACAGGCTTCTCTCGCAGTTGGCTAGTTTATCTACGCACGGTCCCTTAGTAATTTCCCTGACGACAACATGGCGATCACCATTATTGGATACCGAGGCACCGGGAAAACCACGGTTGGGGCGGAACTGGCGCAACGGCTGGACTGGGACTACATCGATATCGATCCGGAATTGGAAAAACGGGCCCGGAAGTCCATCGCAGCCATCTTCGCCCAGGATGGGGAACCATATTTCCGGGATCTCGAAAGTGCGGAACTCGCCAGACATCTGACGGGTGAAACCATTGTGGTTTCTGCTGGGGGAGGGGTCATTCTCCGCGATCTGAATCGCGACCTGATGTGCAAGAGCGGACCCGTCATCTGGTTGATGGCTGATGAAGCCACCATTGCGGCCCGGATTCAATCCGATCCTACTTCCGCAACCCGTCGTCCATCACTCACGCGGACCGATCCCATTTCAGAAATCCAGCAGGTGCTCGCTTTCCGTCGCCCGTTGTATTCCGCCGCCGCCACCATCCAGGTTCAGACCGATGGCCGTTCCCCGGCAGCCATTGTCGATGAAATCATGTTACAGCTCCCCCGCGATTGATCGTTTCTCCGCCCCGCGACGCTACTGAATCGCTTCGCCACAACGGGGAAGCTAGACTGGGCATGCTGATCTCCGTTCCTGTTTTCCAACATGATTTCCGACATGCTCGCTGTCTATGCCGTCACCCATCTGCGACTGGACCTTCCTGCCTGGATCGTCTTTTCGTATCTGTTCATCATGGGAGCCATTGTCGGCAGTTTTTTGAATGTGTGCGTCTATCGCATTCCCTTGAAAGATCGTTTTCTGGATCAGTTGCGAGCCCTGGCCAACCGGCCTTCGCATTGCCCCCGATGTCAGACCAATATTCGCTGGTTCGACAATATTCCGATCTTCGGCTGGCTGAAACTACGTGGCCGTTGCCGGGCCTGCAAGATGCGGATTTCTCCACGTTATCCGCTCATCGAGTTTCTCAATGGCTGCCTGTGGGTGCTGGTCTTCTGGAGGGAAGTTCCCATCGGCCTGGCCTCCACGCTCAACGACAGTTGTCTGTTTACCGACCTGGGGCCGCAATATGCTCCCGGATTGGGATTTCTGTCTCCGGAATGGTTTGTCGTCTTGCGATTCCTGTTCCACATGGTGCTGGTGGAAGCGCTCCTGGTGGCATCACTCATCGATATCGATCTGCGTATTATTCCAGACGGTTCCACATTGCCTGCCATGCTGTTTGCGGTCCTGACCAGCACCCTGATTGCCCGAGTCCATCTGGTTCCGGTCTGGTTTCAAAGCCCGAACATGGAACAGTCTTTCGCACATGTTCTGCCGGAATGGCTGCACCCCTTTATTACTGGAGGAGCTGTTCCCGAATGGATCAGCCAGTTTCCGCACCTGCACGGATTATTGGTCAGTCTGGTGGGGCTGCTGATTGGGGGGGGAGTTGTCTGGGGCATCCGCATTCTGGGATTCTGGATGCTCCGGCAGGAAGCCATGGGGTTTGGAGATGTGATCCTGATGGCGATGATTGGTGCGTTTCTGGGCTGGCAGGCCACGCTGATCGCTTTTTTTATCGCCCCGATCTGTGCCATTGTCGCGGTCGCCTGGACTTCTCTGGTGAATCTGTTTCACCGTTTCTCCGGACAGCACAAACCTTTTGTACGGATGATCCCTTATGGTCCTTACTTGAGCCTGGGAGCCTTGCTGACGATCCTGTTCTGGCAGTTTCTGTTCGAACGGACTCGGCATTTCTTCGAAATGGGGATACTGCTGATTCCGTTCGCACTGTTCATGGCCGTGGCTTTTGCAGCTTCGCTCTTTCTGGTCCAGCTGATCAAGCGCCTGCTGGGGATTCCATCGTTCATCGAACCCGAACCGACGATGTGGCGCCCGGCCGATCAACTCTGGTTTTTTAAGGGAGAAACCATCAATCGGCACACGGGACGATGGAAAACCCGTGACTGGGAGGGCTGTGCTGCTGCCCATGGAACGATTCATGAAGAACGCTGGCGAAACGGATCTGCAGCAGACGGCCTGCGACCACGCAACACGCTTCACCGCAGATCACCTTACGATCACCGGTGATCGTTTCAGTCAATCGTTCTCCGTCTGAGCGGATAGAGGGCCGGAGGCAGGGGAAAGCAGCAAATACAATCTTTCCCCCGTTCTCTTCATGACGTCACTGTATCTCAAGTTTTTTGAGCTCTGGTCTCTCGTCACCACTATGCTTTAAACTTGGAACGACGCCCATTGGCTCCGGTGGTGTCAGGGTGTGTCGGGCACTTCAAGCATGTTGCGCTGACCAGCACTCGCGCAGCTGCGAGTTTCGATAGAGTGAAAAAATGTCCACTGCGCGGGCACAAGCGAGAGCAACTTGCTCTAAAGTACGCGTTCGATGCGGGCGCCGGCCAGATAGCAGTGCAGAGACTGTCTCCGGCGCCAGCGGATCTCCAGTAAGAGTTTGATACAACCGGTCTGCTGGCTGTCGAATTCGGCAATCACATGTCCGAGCGGTACTGGTTCGTCGCAACGGAAGCCAATTCCTCGAGGCGAGAGATCTCGTGTGACAGCAATGAACGGACGATCTTCACCACAATTGCGGAGAGTCTCGTTTTGAAAAAACGGTGTCAGATAAAATGGGAGGCAGATTTCATAACGCTCCCTTTCACGCCGGTCTGCGACTTCGAGATGGTTTAAACTCGTTCCGGTCACGCGTTGGCAGTCTCGCTCATTGCCGTCCCGGATCGCTTCCACAGCTGCGGCAATTTCCTGCTGAATCGCCATTGTGTGTTCAGCTGACCTGCTGGCTCCTTCAATCATCTTGCCGCACTCCTCAGGTTTTTTGTCCCTGCGAAACTTTACAATGTCATTCGCGGCGATTCCGGTTCTACGCGAGGAGTGCGCGCGAATTTTCTGTTGTGCTGTGGAACATGAGGGTTTGTGGCCTGACAACAACAGGCAAAGAGCAGTTGTTGAAACATTCTTGTTGCAATTCCGCAATCCTCCGGCCAAACCACGCAAGTTTTTAAGCGTTAAAACCGATGTTTTCGATACAGATGGAGTGGTCTCATCATGGAGCGTGGTCTGACCACTGAAGCAAACAGCTTTGGTCTTTGCCCGCGCAGCATGCGTTTTGATTGCTGAAGGACTGTTCGCCGTGTGGCGAAACGCGGTCTTCATCAGACCATCTGCTCTGGCCGGGGGGCACATGCACACGATCCGAATGGCAATGCTCGCCGTCATCTTTCCAGCAATCGTCGGTTGCCAGTGTTGTCAATTGACGGAACACTATCAGGACGACATCGATCGGATTGCCGACCACCAGCCGCACCTGGACAATTACTACTGTCCCGGACTGGATTTGACCCGGATTGGCTACCCGGACTGGTGCAGATATTCTTTCAACCGCTGGATTTATGGAGATTGCTGCTGTCGGGACACTCGTCAGCCTCCAGCTTATCTTCATAACCCGATGTACGTTATCGGTGATCGCTCCACCCCCATGGAGCCCGTTCCGGAAGAACCACAGGTTTCCCCCCGGACGGATGCTGGTCCGGCTGTCAACGGCGAGATGGCCGTTCCTACCGAACTGAAGGGAATTCCGGATTCGAAATCACTGGAAAAAGGAGACAAACTCCCTCCTCTTCCTCCTCCAGAGCTTCCCGGACCACTGGTCCAGCCAACCGTTCCATAATATTGCCATCACTCTGACCTGCCTGGTTCTCATGCTTTAGAGCGCATGACTCCTGCATCCGACCGCGTTTCGACACGCGGCGAGTCGCCTTTCATCAGCCGAAGCGTGCTGCGCGGGCCCAGGCGAGAGCAACTTGCTCTCGCCGCTATGAATAACGTCCTCTGTTGCCGGGCTTTATGGTCCTGAGTATCCTGATCCTTAACGGTCGACAACGCCGGCTTTGCGGCAGGGCTTCTCATTGATGCGTATGGCAGGGAAAGCGAGGGATCATGCAGAAAGTGTTGATCATTGTGGGAGATGCTGTCGAGACAGTGGACACGCTTTACCCTTATTACCGACTGCAGGAAGAAGGATTCTTGCCCGTTGTGGCAGCACCGGAAAAGCGTATCTATCAAATGGTGATGCACGAAGTCCGCCCTGGCTGGACGATCACCAGAGAATGGGAAGGCTATCAGATCAAGGCCGAAATCGCCTTTCGAGATATCGTCCCGGAAGACTATCTCGGCATCTTCTTTAGTGGCGGCCGCGCACCGGAATATATTCGTGATGATCCGGACCTCATGCGCATCACACAGCAGTTCTTCGCTGCAAATAAGCCGATTGCCAGCGTTTGCCATGGGGTTGAAATCCCGGCACGGGCAGGATGTGTGAAAGGACGACGCATGGCGACAGTGCCAAAATGCCGTTTCGACCTCGAAGTTTGTGGCGGAATCTTCGTCGATGAACCCTGTGTCATCGATGGAAATCTTGTTTCCGGCAGGACGTTTCATGACCACGGCGTTTATGTCGGCCACTGGATCGAACTTCTGGTTCAATGGCGGCAAAAATCTGAATAGATTGCCCCCCATGTCGGTCCGGATAGGGTCACGCAGTCTTCAGCAAACGAGCGGCCTTCAGCTTGTTTTAACAGGCTGCTAAGAGCAAGTTGCTCTCGCCTGCGCAGCGCACGTTTCGACTGGTGAAACGCAACTCGCCGCGTCGCGGAACGCGGTCGATGCGAGGGTCATGCGCTCTATCCGCCGAACGCACTGTAGCGTTTGACTCCTCGACGAAACGCAATGCGGTTTGCGATCAGCAAAGCCACCACCCATGCGAATTCGATCAGTAATAAATAACCGAGTTCGCTTTGTTGATATTTCCCCAGCCAGATTGCGGCAGGGGTATAAGCCAGATATTTAAAGGGAGAAAGGGAAACAACGAACTGAAAAGATTCTGGAAGGAAATCGAGTGGAATCATATGTCCCGAAAGAAAATAATTCAGCATCATATAAATAAACAACAGCGAACTGACTTCCAGGAACCAGAAAGCGATCAGTCCCAGTAACGACTCAATCAGAAAACCCAGCAGAAATGCCATAATCAGTGTGGCCGCAAAGGCCAGACAGGTGATGGCATCGGGGATTGGCGGAAAATATCCTCGGCATAGCCAGAACACGAGCGCAAACGGCCCGATCGCCACCCCATAATAAACCAGCTTATGAGCCACTCGATGCCAGAAGAGATAGCCCAGCATATCAATGGGCTGGGTGAGAAATTTCTTAATTGATCCATCCCGTACCTGGGCAGCAATTCCGCTCGCTAATCCCGGCATGCTGGAAAAAGCTCTTCCAACCATGGTGAGCAGATAGTAGGCAACCATGTCGTAATAAGTATATCCGCCGATCTCGGTATGTGCTTGACTGGTTCCAACTGCGAAAATAGCACCCCATAAAAAAATCTGTGTGACAATTGGCAGAAATCGGAACAACGTGGCGAGCGCGAAATCTGCCCGATACATGAGTCGTTCTTCGATACAGGTCCGCAGGATGACCCAGCAGACCCGCCACCGATGCACCAGCAGGTTGGGAGCAATTTCCGTTGCGGTGGTCATGCTGAACCTGTTTTCCGTTTTGAGCTTCCTTTTATCGAAGCTGTCATCTTGACCCATCTTCATCAACACGGATACTGGCCGTGATGGCTTCAAATTGTGGTTCATAGTCCTTGCGTTCATGGTCCGTGACTTGAGCCATGACGAACAATGTCTGTGCACCCACTTCGATGACGCGAAGGAAGACGCAGTTGATCAATTCCATCGCGACAAATTCCAGGTTTCGGGCAAGGGCATCTTCTCCATTGAGGACAGCCTGAGCTTCATATTCATCAATATCTTCGTATTCATCCTGAAACGCCGCCAGCGCTTCGGACATCACCTGCATCGCAGGTGGGCGACGGTGCAGGATCGTGATCGACCAGAATGTTCCAGCATCTGCCACGGTCACGGTGATGGCATCGTCACTGGACTCCTCTGTCTGTTGCCAGCTGCGCGGATAATGAAAGCAGATGCCATGGTTGCGATATTCTGATGTCAAACTCATCCGTCCAATTCCTGCGGTGAGACGATCCGACCATGGCATGTTGTAGGAAAAACCTCCACTTTAGAGCAAGTTGCTTTAACGGGTTAACGTGCTTTTGCCTGTTCAAGCTTTTCCTCGGTCGCCGGGTTCATCGCGGACTTGTTGATCGTCTTTGATAAGTCTGTCAGCTTCTCATCGGCAGTCACTTCCTGGCTGAGATTTTGCTTGAGAAGTTGCAGGGCCGTGTCGTAACCGAGCATTTTCGCCCAGGTACAGAGCGTGCCGTAAGTTGCGATCTCATAATGTTCCACCTTTTGCGCCGCTGCAATGATCAATGCATCAAGGACATCCGGAGCAGCGTCCTCTTGCAGAATAGAAGCTCCCTCTTCCAGGAGTCCTTCCATCGCTTCACATTTTTTCGAGCGGGGTTTGTGATCGAGAGATTCAAAAACGGCTTCAACCCGTTCAACATGTGATTTCGTTTCTTCCAGATGGGCTTCAATGGCATCGCGCAGCTGGTCGCTGGTCGCTCCCTTCGCCATTTTGGGAAGCGCTTTGATGAGCTGCTTTTCAGCACTCAGGACATCACGAAGTTCATCCAGAAACGCATCTTTCAGAGAATTGAGAGGCATGGGAAGATCTCCCCTTATTAAGGTTGACGAAAATTGCTGAGGCACGGGGATTCCTGTTTGGCATTTTCCATGCCATAAAGAGCTGACTGAAAATGAATTCGCGATGTCGATTTTCCTTTTCAGGCTTGATCAATAGACTGGACCCATTGCAGAATTTTTCGAATCCGACTGAAGGGGGATATGATATGATCTGGCTGTTTCCGGTTCGGCCTGTCAGTCTGGCTGTTCTACTGGTCTGTTCATTTTTCTCTTTGCAGTTATTGCTCGCGACGCCCCCCATGACCAAGCGGATTGATCACGTTGATGACTATTTTGGAACGCCGGTTCCAGACCCATACCGCTGGCTGGAAGCGGATGTGCGCGAAAGCAAGGATGTGGCCGATTGGGTGACTGAGGAAAATCAGTATACAGCAGCCTTTCTGGAACAGATCCCGGAGCGCGCCCAGATTCAAAAACGGCTGACTGAGCTGTGGAATTTCGAAAAGCTGGGGACTCCGTTCAAAGCCGGGGGCCGTTACTATTTCTTCAAGAATGACGGGCTGCAAAATCAGTACGTGCTCTATACGCAGAGTCGCCTGGATGCACCCCCGGAAGTTCTGATCGATCCGAATCTCTGGTCCAAAGACGGAACCGTAGCCCTGTCCGGTCAGCAGTTCAGCGATGACGGCCGGTTTGTGGCCTATGCTGTTCAGGACGGGGGTTCGGACTGGCGCGTCTGGAAGGTGATGGAAATCGCCACGCGAAAAGTCCTGAGTGATGAACTGCACTGGATCAAATTCAACTCCCCTGCCTGGACGCCGGACGGGAACGGCTTTTTTTATGGCCGCTTTCCGGAACCTCAGACAGGAGCCGAGTTTCAAAATCTGAACGTCAATCAGGCCGTCTACTATCACCGTATTGGAGATGCCCAGGAACGGGACACGCTGGTCTTTCACCGTCCGGATCATCCGGAATGGGGCTATCATTGCACCGTGACGGAGGATGGTCATTATTTAATCATCACCGTACATGTCGGGACGGATAATAAATATCGAATTTTTTATCGGGACCTGCGAGACCCCTTCGCCACACCCGTCGTCCTGATCGATCATTTCGAAAACGAATATAGCTTCATCGGGAATGACGGCCCTTTGTTCTATTTTCAGACCGACCTGGATGCTCCCCGGCGGCGCGTGATTCAGATTGATGTGCGACAGGTCCCCCGCAGTATCGAACGGCCTGTCCAGCCGAATGAGCCGCGCCGGCAGGTGCCGTTTCAAGAACTGATTCCGCAGGGCCCCGATACAATGACCAGCGTGTCGTTCGTCGGGAACCTGTTTTTTGTCGAAACGCTGAAGGATGCGCGGACTCAGGTGGCCCTTTATGAAAAAGACGGAACGTTCCTGCGAAATATCGAGTTTCCGGGAATCGGCTCCGCCAATGGGTTTGGCGGCAAGCAGACCGACGCCGAAACATTCTATTCCTTCTCGAGTTTCAACACTCCACCCAGCACTTATCGTTATCATCTCTTTACAGGGAAAAGCGAACTGCTGCAACAGGCAAAAGTCGACTTCGATCCGCAGCAGTACGAAGTCAGGCAGGTCTTTTGTAACAGCCAAGATGGAACAAAAATTTCTTTATTTATCGCTCATAAGAAAGGGATCGTGCTGGACGGAACCAACCCCACACTTTTATATGGGTATGGTGGATTTAACATCTCTTTGAGCCCCTCGTTCTCGATCAGTCGCCTGGCCTGGATGGAAATGGGTGGCGTATTTGTGCTGGCAAACCTTCGCGGTGGAGGGGAATATGGTGAAGAGTGGCATCAGGCAGGCACGCGATTGAACAAGCAGAATGTCTTTGATGATTTCATTGCAGCAGCGGAATGGTTGATCGCCAATAGCTATACTCAGCCCGCAAAACTAGCCATTCAAGGAGGGAGTAACGGAGGACTGCTGGTGGGAGCCTGCGAAACACAACGACCAGATTTATATGGCGCCTGTCTGCCGTCCGTGGGGGTGATGGATATGCTGCGTTTTCAGAAATTCACCGCGGGAAGATACTGGGTGGATGATTATGGATCTTCCGATCATCCGGAGGAATTTCAGGCACTGCTGAAGTATTCTCCATATCATAATATCAAACCCGGGACCTGTTATCCCCCCACCATGATTTTAACAGCCGACACCGATGATCGTGTGGTTCCCGGACATAGTTTTAAATTTGCAGCCGCCATGCAGCACGCGCAGGCCTGTGATCATCCCATTCTGATTCGCATTGAGACCCGGGCCGGCCATGGGGCCGGAACACCTACGACAAAGTTAATTGAAGAAATCACAGACCAATGGGCCTTTCTGGTGAAGTCACTCAAGATGAAACTCCCCATTCATGATTGATGTGGGAGCGGGCCACTTCCCGGAAAAACAGGTTTTTGTTTCAGTTTTAGAGCAAGTTGCTCTGGCCTGGGCCCGCGCAGCTCGCGTTTCGACTGATGAAAGATTGCTCGCCGCGTGGCGGAACGCGGTCTATACGGGGTGAATTCGCTCTAATTGAACGATAAACAGGAGAGATCTTCATGGGAATCTTCGATAAATTACGTAACGAACTTATTGATATTATCGAGTGGGTCGATGATTCCCGGCATTCCATTGCCTGGCGGTTTCCACGTTATCAGAACGAAATCAAAAACGGTGCCCAGTTGATTGTCCGCCCGGGGCAGGTGGCGGTGTTTGTCTTGAATGGTCAGATCGCCGATGCCTTTCAACCAGGGCATTACACTCTCAAAACGGACAATCTGCCGATTCTGAGCACGCTGGCAGGCTGGAAATATGGATTTAACAGCCCCTTTAAAGCGGAAGTTTATTTTGTGAGTACCCGGCAGATCACGGATCTGAAATGGGGAACTCCCAACCCGATCATGCTGCGCGATGCCGATTTTGGACCGATTCGGCTGAGAGCCTTCGGGACTTATACGATGAAAGCGGTTGATCCCAAAGCGCTGTTGAAGGAATTGATCGGAACGGACTCTCAGTTTGAAGTTGACGAGATCAACGAACTGTTGCGCGCGATCGTGGCTTCCGCATTCGCCGATCTGATCGGCAGCTCGCAGATCAGTGCCCTGGATCTGGCCGCGCACTACCGTGATCTTTCGGAACAGCTCCGCAAAATGGTGCTGGAGCGAGTGGATGATGAGTATGGATTGGACATTCCCCAGTTGTTCATCGTCAATGTTTCGTTGCCGGAGGAAGTGGAAAAGGCCATGGACACCCGCAGCAGCATGGGGGTGATTGGCGACATGAACAAGTTTCAGCAGTTTCAGATGGGCAAGGCAATGACCTCGGCGGCTGAAAACCCGGGAGGAGGGGCGGCTGAAGGAATGGGGCTGGGAATGGGGTTTGCCATGGCCAATCGCATGGCGCAGATGACACCTCCCGCCGGCGGATCGATGTCTCCACCCCCCGTTCCTCAAGAGAACGTCTGGCATCTGGCGGTGAATGGTCAGAGTCAGGGACCGTATGACACTCAGCAGTTGCTGGCTGGGATTCAGTCGGGACGAATCACCCCGGAGACACTCATCTGGAGTCCCGCTTTGGTCAACTGGACTCCTGCTGAAAAAGTCGGGCCGCTGACCAATGCGTTTCGGACGACACCACCACCTCCTCCTCCAGCAGCACCATAACCGCCCCCTTTTTGCCTCTCTGATGAAGATCTGGAGGGTGATGCGAAATGCAAATAGCACGGGAAGAGTCTGCCTGCGGACCGGTGCAGGCAGACAAGTGACTGGAGACAAGTGATCAAGCGACAGGAGTCGTCAAATCAACGATAAATGAATGTGGCTGTCATGCTGGTTGTCTGATCCGAAATTGTTCGCACCCAGTACGCAGCAAAAGAGGCGGGAAATTCATATTCAAATTCCTGCCCGGGAGGGACGGTGAATTTTTGAACATCGACCCACTCACCATTGCCCGTAAAATCTGCCTGCAGCGTGATCGTGACAGGTTTCGCGGAGGTATGCGAACAGGTCAGGTGTTTCTGGTCGTAACCAGTAGCAAGATAGGGATCGCTGGGTTGGTCGGCCTGCACTGGTGAATCTTTCCATGGCCCGCCAACTCCCCGCGATTTGCCAGCCTTCCAGAGGTCGTCAATGGCTCCGACCCAGAGTGCACAAGCGCCATCCTCAGAGCGAATAATATGGGAATTTTCTATTGAAGGAGACAACTCCACCCCGCTGAGAACGAGCAGGCCGCGATAGGAGGCAAAGTCGCTGATACGAAAGCTGTGCGTGGCAATGGGACGAATCTTGGCAAAGCCCCCGGCGTTTTCAGCGGGAAGTTCATAAAACGTTCCGTAAGCATTCAGCAAGTCCCGTTCTGTGCAGACCTCTCTGCAAATCCGTTCTATGCCGATGGGGCCAGCGGAATCGAAGGCCGCATCTCTCCCCCTGGGAAGACGCCATCGCCCGCCGGAATCATCGACATAGAGGACCGATGCGGCATCCGCACTGATGACTCCTTGTGGGACGGCACAGTTTTTTCGGACCCATTCCGTTCCCACGGCATCGTTATTCTTTTTCAGAACCAGATTGGCGTCCAGGTCATAACCTTCCAGGTCGCTGTCTTGATTGCATGCGGCAAATCGAAGTGTGCGGAAGTCCGCTCCCCGCGCATGCAGGAGTCCTCCGGAGATTTGAGTCTCTTCCAGTTTCGCCAGACCGGCAAACATCGGATCGCTTTCCAATGGACGACGATCGTGGTTTCGACTATGGAAAAATGCGGTCACGCCGCGACCATTTTCCTGGGAAATGATGCGAATCCAGACTCCCGGATCTTCGGAATTGAATTCGAGCCAGGCTTTCCCCTGTGCCGGCACGGAAACCTTTTTGAGAACTTCCCAGCGACCAGTCCCGTCGCGATCGATCTCGAAGACAAGATTCAGGGCATTGGGACTCTTGTGAGACAGGTGGACGCTTCTCTGGTCGTATCCGGAGAAGAGGAAGGGATCACTCGGTTGATTGGCCTGCACATCGTCATTCAACCAGACCGCGCCGCGACCAATGACCGGCCCCAATTGATCGAGTTGATCGGGGGAAAGAAACCAGAGATTGGAATGAGACTGTCCCGTGCCAGCGACTTTCCCTTTCAGATTTCGCTTGTTCAGGAACTCGCTGCGGGCGGCATCATCGCACCCCAGTACAAGCCGATCGTTCCAGCGGGTAAAATCGCCAACGACTTTCAAATAGTTGCTGCGAGGTTTGATGCCGCTGGAATGGCTGGCTGAAAAGGTTTTCGGAAATCTCCAGAAGGTGCCGTGCATGGTCATCAGCATGTCTGCTTCGCCGATTTCGCGAATGCGGGGCCACTCTGTATTCCAGCCATGAGCACCGTCATAGGAATGACTTCCTTTGGGAAGCCGATAGGTCTGCCAGGTCCCCTGATCGAGCACTTCCAGAATGAGAGAACGGTGGTCCCAGCCAATCGACCACACTGGATCTTTCTCAGAGGACTGGTTGCCGGAGATACCGCCCGGTCCTGTGACTTCCGTGAATTGATTCCTGCGAACCACGGTCCAGGCATCCGCACGTCCATCCCATTCTGCCAGAACTCCGCTGGGGATATTGGGAGATTTGAGCGCCTCCGGGCCATGTTCTCCGTTGTTTGCATAGATCAGTCTGCCCTGACCGGAGTAAAGCCCTTTGCCATGATATCCCGGCAGATTGGCATGTCTGCCGGTCTTCACCTGTTCATCGGTCCAGAGTTCTTTGACCTCCAGAGTTCGCACATCGATCTCATAGATCCCTTCTTCCATCGTCGCACAATACAGCTTGTGTTCGGGATCAAACAGATGTCTGGCATTGCCGGTGAGTCGGCCAAACATTTGTCTGGGTGAAATGACCCGGACTTGACGCTGGGCATCGATCACATACGGCCCGATGAACAGTTGCTGGGATTCGCGATGAATGAACCGGTTGGCGGGAGTTCCTCCCACACTTTCCGGGCGAATGGTCTGCTGCAGGTCAGCAGTGATTTCATACAGCTTGTCTGAAGATCCCCGAGGCATGTGCGGGGCATATGTGATGACCCAAAGTCGATCTGCCCAGGGAACGACTGCTCCTGTTCCACACTCATTTTCATTGTTGTACATCGCTAGGTGCGGATAGATTCCACTCACTTGCCGGGGAGAAACCGTGGCCGATTCGGCAGCCTGAAGCGTTGCCGGGAAAAACATCCCCAGGCAGAGTGCTGAAAACAGAGGTCCACAAACTGCTCTGGAGTATTTCATAGTGCGATGAATCATTGTTAAGGCCAGTTTCTGAAAACCGGGGACAGTGATTGTGAACGGTCGCTGCGATCAGGATCAATGTTGTTCAGATTCGTGACGTCGGCGGGGCCGATCCTGGCGGTTTTTCCGATCCCGAATCCGTGTCGTTCGACCCGGACAAATGCCGTGACCTTTGCTCCCATGACTGGTGCTCCTGCATCATCTGTATGTTCCAGCCAGTCCATTGATGACGCCGGGGAGAAATGCTCCCAGGTACTTGGCGGCTTCTTCCCCTTTTTCTCGCAGGGCCCAGAGGTCCTTAATGCAACCGGGGCGTTTCAGGAGTGACCCGAATAGCGCGCCGGCCCGGATGGTCCCTTTCGGTCCCAGAATCGCGAGAACCTCGGGGGGCAGGTCAGCGAAAAGATCGTCGCTGATCACGCGTACCGCCATGAATTTTGTGCCTCGTGCCTGGCACACCCGGGCGACTCCCAGAGATTCCATGTCGACCGCAATGGCCCCCGTGGCTGCAGCCAGTTCACGTTTCTCGCTGACCAGTCGGACGATTTCGTTTGTGGTGACAATCGGTCCGACATGCAGTCCCCGTTCGGGAGCCGCTTTCATCTTCAAATCGATACTCAGCTTCGTCCGTCCGGCCCGATCCGTGATACTGTCGGCCACTACGATATGGCCGATTTTCAAACCGTCCACCAGGGCACCGGAAAAGCCGACCGAGACCACCCAGGGGGGATGGAATGCGTCAATGAGAGCGTGTGTGGCCTGCTCCGCCCGGTTCATTCCGGCGCCCCCTTCCACGACGCACAACCGCGTCTCTTCCAGCCGGCAGCCACGAAAAGTGAAGCCGTTTCCCGACTGGTGCTTAAACTGCAGTGTGCGTCTCAAAAACGGGGCGATTTCCAGGTGCAATGCACAGACAATGCCCAGGATCGGCTCATCCGTTTCGGGAGGGGAAAGCGGAGGAGTCCGGGACTCGGATGCAGTCATGAGGGGTTTGCTTCCTGTTGAGTCGCGATCTTTTCGTAGTGCTCAATCCGCTCGGCAATGACATCGATGGCATCGCGTCGTTCAAGGAATTTGGCAAATGTTTCATAGGTCCGGGTATCAAACAGGGCGCTCATCATCGGCGTGAAAAAGTGCATTGCCTGAGCACCCAGAAAATTCAACGGACGGGACATCTCCAGCACTCCCAGTGCCGGGGTTGTCAGATGCCGGCGCACAATTTCCTGTGCCAGCAGATCCACAAGTTGTTTGTGCTCATCCGTGGGAGGGCCAAAAGGTGAGCTGAGAGAAAATGCGTTTTGAAGTTCTCGAAACATCAGTAAAACCTCAAAAAAATGGTTCTATTGCATTGTGAGAGCACGTTGCTCTCCCGTGCCCGGGCAGCGCCTGTTTCGCCTGATAAAACGCAACTCGCCCCGTGGTGGAACGTGGTTGATGCGGGGTGAATACGCTCTACTTTTTGGGCGTCAATCGATCGGTTCCCACCCATTTTCGCAAAACTTCCGGAACAATGACACTCCCATCCGCCTGCTGATAGTTTTCCAGAATTGCGATCAGTGCCCGGGTGCAGGCGATCGCTGTGCCGTTGAGCGTGTGGACATACTGCGTTCCTTTTCGATCGGCCGATTTGCTGCGAACTCCCAGTCGGCGAGACTGGTAGTCGGTACAGTTGGAGGCAGAAGTCACTTCTCCATATTCACCGCCATCACCCCGTCCCGGCATCCAGGCTTCCAGATCAAACTTCCGGTACGCGGGGCCACCCAGATCACCCGAGGCAATATTCAGGACGCGGTAGGGAATTCCCAGCCCCTGAAAAATCTCTTCTTCGATTCTCACAATCTGCTGATGAACTTCGTCCGAGGCCGCCAGGTTTCCGGCTGTGAAGGCAAACATCTCCACTTTGGTGAATTGATGCACCCGGTAAATTCCGCGAACGGCCTTACCATGGCCTCCTGCTTCTGTCCGGAAACAATGCGAAATCCCCGCCATCCGGACGGGAAGATCGGATTCATTGAGAATCTGATCCCGCAAGGAACCTCCCAGCGTGATTTCTGCCGTGGCCACCAATGATAAGTCGGAATTTTGAATGGAATAAATCTGGGTCTCGTTGCCGCGCGGAGCAAACCCGATCCCTTCCAGCACTTCATCACGTGCCAGGTCCGGAGTGGTATACAGCGTGAAGCCTTCCGCCCGAACTTTCTCTACGGCAAACTGAACCAGTGCCAGCTCCAGCAAAACCGCTTCGTTCTTCAGGAAATAGAAGCCGGAACCGGCCACTTTTGCACCCGCTTCAAAGTCGATGAGATCTAATCGACTGGCCAGGTCCACATGATCCAGCGGCTTGAAATCGAACTTCGGCTTGCGTCCCCATTCACGAACCGTCACGGATTCTGCTTCACCGCCGATGGGAGCGTCTGGATGGGTCAGATTGGGAATCCGGGACTGTTCCGCTCGCAACTGGATTTCCACGGTTCGCAGAGACGCTTCGTTGAGGGCGACACTCTCTTTGAGTTGTTTGCCACGTTCAATCAGCGCGGGACGATTGTCTGCGGAAGTCCTGGGGATCTGGCTGGCTACTTCCTTCTGCTCATGTCGCAGTCGGTCTCCCTCGGTGATCAAGGTGCTGCGATTTGCTCGAAGCTCCAGCAATTCCGTCAATGAGATCGAGACTCCGCGGTCGCGGCAGTTCTTCTCGATCAATTCGGGGTGATCGCAGATGAATTGAAGATCGAGCATAAGAGAAGCACGGGGCTAAGGGAGTTTGTGGTGAAGGAAGGTCACAGGCAGTTCATGTTTTATCAACTGGTTCTGAAACCGGCGAGTGCTCCGCCAGTGCTGTGTTACGACATCGTTTCCGGGTGCGTCATCGTGAAGCGTCCTCCCTTGTCGGACTTTGCATTGAGATCGATCCGATTTTTTAGAGTTAACAAAGCACGAGAGCAAGTTGCTCTTGCCGGGGCCCGCGCAGCACGCGTTTCGACTGGTGAAACGCAACGCGCCGCATGGCGGAACGCGATCTATGCGGGGGGAATGCACTCTAGTTTCTGCCATAACCAGGCACTGGCCAGGATGCCACGATGATAGTCATTCAGACTGAAATGTTCATTCGGGCTATGCAATTGGTCGGTATTCTGTCCCCACCCCAAAAGCAGGGTGTCTACTCCCAAGAGACGCTGGAATGTCGCGACTACCGGAATCGAGCCTCCTTCGCGGATCATCACCGGTTGTTTGCCAAATCCCTGCTTGATTGCTGACCGGGCTGCATCCATATAGGGGCTGTTCAGGTCGCACAAGACTGCTTCACAGCCGTGCCACTTCTTGAAATTCAATTGAATTCCTGGCGGACACTGTTCACGCAGAAATTTTTCCAATCGATCCAGAAGCACATCGGCCTGCTGGTCCGGAACCAGTCGGAACGAGAGTTTTGCCGTGGCACTGGCGGGGATAATGGTCTTGGGCCCTTCTCCCAGATACCCTCCGAAAATTCCGTTGACATCGCAGGTGGGTCTGGCCCAGCGGCGTTCCAGGGTGGTGAATCCCGCTTCTCCAAATGCCGCTGTGGTTCCAATACTGGCCAGGTCGTCTGCTGCATTGAACGGCAGCGCTGCAAAGGTCCGGCGTTCTTCATCCGTGAGAGGAATCACCGCATCATAGAAACCGGGAATCTGAATCCGCCCCTGATCATCCTGCAGACAGGCAATCAACCGGGCCAGCGCATTCACCGGATTGACGATGGAACCGCCGAACACCCCGCTATGCAGATCCTGACGGGGACCCCGCAACGTGATCTCGCAGGCCATGATTCCACGCAAACCATAGGTGATGGCAGGCATGTCGGGACCGTACTGCGCGGTATCGCTGATCACCGCCACATCACAGGCACAACGTTCCCGGTTCTGCTCGATGAAGAGATCCAGGTTATCGCTGCCAACTTCTTCTTCCCCTTCAATCAGCAACTTGACGTTGATCGGCAGTTCGCCCACCGCTTTCAGCCAGGCGGCCACAGACTTGACATGTGTGAGCATCTGGCCTTTGTCGTCCGTAGCGCCACGCGCATAGATTTTCCCATCTCGAATGGTCGGTTCGAACGGCGGGGTGATCCACTGTTCCAGCGGATCTGGAGGCTGCACATCATAGTGGCCATAAACCAGAACCGTGGGGCGTCCGGGTTGCTTTGTCCACTCCGCAAAGACGAGAGGATGACCGTTGGTTTGAATCAGCTCGGCCGTGCATCCGCTGTCGGCGAGTTGCTTTCGTACAAACTCCGCCGCGTGCAGGACATCGCTTTGATGTCGCGAATCCGCGCTGATACTGGGAATACGCAAAAATTCAATCAGGTCTTGCACATTCTGATCGGCCTGTTGCCGGAGAAAGTTTTCGACCAGTGACATCTGTGCGGACATGATTCATCCGTGAGGGCATGTTCGGCTGGAAATCCAGCACACATCGGGACCGGGACAAGGGGCGGGGGGTTATCGCCGTTCAATAAAACCGCGTCGACGCATGGTACTGTAGGCTTCCAGTGCGCTTTCGATAATAGGGATTGCCGCACTGACCGGCTGGAATTCATCCACTTCCACCGATTTTCCTTCCAGCAGTTTATAATCCTGAAAGAAACGGCGAACCATGGCCAGGCGATGGGCCGGCAATTCATCGAACTGTTCGCAATCATTGTATTCGGGATCGTACTTGGCGACGGCCAGAATCTTGTGATCCTTCTTCCCCGCATCGATCATGGTCATGAGCCCAATGACGCGGGCGTCCACCAGTGTCAGCGGAGCAACCGGTTCCTGGCACATCACCAGGACGTCCAACGGATCGTCATCCTCTGCATAGGTCTGAGGGATGAATCCATAATTGGCAGGATAATACACCGCCGAATAGAGGACACGGTCGACCTTCAGCAGGCCGGTCTTCTTGTCGAGTTCGTATTTCACGCTGGACCCCATGGGGATCTCAATGACAGCCGTGAACTCTCTGGGAAGATTCTCTCCCGGAGTGACATCATGCCAGCAATGGGTCATTGCAAAAATGCTTTCGTTTGAATTTCAAAAATGAAAGGTTGTCCAAACCGCCACGTCCGATGACGCAGAACGTTTTCGCAACGATGCTCCCACATCTCAGCTGTGATACAGCCCGCGAGGTCCATGCAATCTTAATGTGCTCGGGCGAAGAAGTGGAATCCGCGCAGAAAAAAGTTCTGACAGATTTGAGAATCTCCCGAAACCGAAATTCCTGAAACGCTTTCGTCTCTAAATGTCTTTCCACCACAAATGTCTTTGCACAGTACTTCCAAGTTCGAAGTGCAGCGACGGCGAGGGATCAGGAAATTCAATGGACTGCAGGTTTTTCTCTGATCTCTGATCCCCTTTCTCCATCTGTTCAGACTTGGAACTACTGTTACACCACAAAACCCGTTCCGTCACTCATGGACCGCACTCACCTGTGAGGGTTTATCAATCGATCACGTGAACGCGAGCCTATCGCAAGCGGAAATTGAATATATTTTCATTAAAATCTATTCAGTTTTGTTCGCCGGCACCAAATATCGATTGAGCAAAAAGCCCTGACACATCGGCGTTGGCCATTGTATTGAGTGGCCATCTGGCGTAAAATCCGCAAAGTTGCCTGATCCTTTGCAACGATAAGAATTCGAACAGACTTTAGCGTCAAGTCCGACAGTGGAGGATGTTTCGCTATGAGGTGCACTGAAGCGACGTGCCCTGAAGCGACGCCTGGGCAGGGAACGACTTACTCGACTCGCCATTATTTTTGATTTTACTCGCCATTATTCTTGATTTTACTCGCCATTATTCTCTCCGTGGACTAGAGCAAGTTGCTCTGGCCTGGGCTCGCGCAGCGCGCGTTTCGACTGGTGAAATGCAACTCGCCGCGTGGCGGGACGCGGTCGATGCGGAGTTCATGCACTCTAAACCTTCCGAAATACTGACAGACAGCAGCTGTTGCGTTTCCATCAGTTGTTGTAACATCCGTCAAGTTGTAGCACCCATCAAAAGTGTGGGAAATGATTGGAGAGAGGGTTTTCAATCCTCCCTTTCAAAAGTGACTGCCACCTGGAAAAACCTCGACAGCGAGCTCAATCCCTGATTGGGCTCACCCGCCACGGCTTTTAACAACACAGTCGGAATGAGAATGCCTCGATATTCCCGTTCAAGTTTGCTCATTTTCTTATTCTTGCTAGGGTGGGGATGGTATTCGTCCGGTTCAGTTCTAGGGGACCAGAAACTTCCTCCTCTGATAGAGAAATATCTTCAGTCCCACTGTTTGAAGTGTCACAGTGCCGGTTCGGAGGTGAGCGAATTCCGGATCGATACTCTCTCTCCTCAGCTGGGAATTGAAGACACGCCGCAATGGCGGGAAATTATGGGGCGAGTCACTGCGGGGGAAATGCCTCCAGAGGATCATCCGCATCGCCCAAGCGTTGATGAGAGCGATGAATTTGTTCAGCTGTTATCGTCTCAACTGAAAGCGGGCGAGTCGATTCGGATGGCGGCACGCGGACGAGTGACCTACAACCGCCTGACCCGGGAAGAGTACGTCAACACAGTACGAGATTTGATTGGGGTGCAGTTCGATGCAGCTGATCCTGGAGGATTCCTGGAAGAACCCGAATGGAAAGGATTCGAACGTCTGGGATCGGTCCTGACGACCGCTCCCTCCAATATCGAGAAATATCTGAGTGCTGCTGAGACGATTCTGGCCGAAGCTTACCCGGAAAAGAAGCCGCAGTTTCTTCAATACACCAAACCAGCCTTGATGGAAAATCAGATCAGTACGAAGCACCGCGAGCGGCTGCGGGAACTGGGATTGCTCGACAAGGTTCGTTTCGAAATGTGGGCGGGAGATATCTATCGCTATTCTGCCTCGGAAAGCTTGCCCGCCCCCGGCATCTATGAGATCAGCTACACGCTCAGCGGCTTGAAGCCTGAGAACGGGCTCGCTCCGCGCCTGTTTGTTTACGAAACCAGACTCGATCGAGTTCTTTATCAGCAGGACGTCATTGCCCCGGAAGACGCTCCCATCACCGTCTCCTTCCTTGCGCATCTGCCTCAAGGACGCCCGAGTATTCATGTGATCAATGAGATTCCCGGGCCTTCAAACAATCCTCGCTCTGGACGGCACGGTGGTAAACCGTTTATCAGCATCAAAGACGGGCGTATTCCCTGGCAGATGAAACTGACCGATGAAGAGGGAAATCCACGTTATCCGTTTCTCATCCTCGACTCTGTCTCATTTCGCGGACCGATCATCACAGATCAGGAACAGCAGCGGCGAAACGAATATTTCCCACCAGATGCGAAAACCATCAACGAAATTCGCGAAGGGCTGGGACAGATGGCGTTTCGGGCCTTTCGCCGTCCGGTGTCATCGGAAGAACTGGATCAGTATCTAAGCATCGTGCAGATCGAACTGGATGCTGGAGAGACGTTCTCCAACGCCGTCAAAACCGGAATGCTGGCGATCTTGTGCTCCAAGAGCTTTCTGTTTCTTGCAGAAGGAAGCGAGGATGCGGATCGTCAAACCTTAAATGACTGGGAGATTGCCTCCCGGTTGTCGTATCTGCTTTGGAGCACAATGCCTGATGAGGAATTGTTTCAGCTGGCCGAACAGGGACGACTGCAGGATAAAACAGAACGGGCACAACAGGTCGCCCGAATGCTGGCGGATCCGCGGGCCAGGCGTTTCAGCGACTCTTTTACCTCACAATGGCTGAACTTGCGCAAAATCGGGCAATTTCCTCCCGATAAGAAACTCTATCCGGAATATGACCCTCACCTTGAACTAAGCCTGGTGCAGGAACCGCAAGAATTCTTCAACGAAGTTCTCACTCAGGGACTGACACTTCGTGAATTCCTCGATTCCAGCTGGACAATGCTCAATGCCCGGTTGGCAAAGTATTACGGCTTATCAGACGAGGGATTGGTGGACGAATTTCAACGAGTCGAACTGCCGGAAGACTCTCATCGTGGCGGTTTACTGACACAAGCGGGAATTTTGTCGATGACGTCAGACGGAACCCGGCATCGCCCGGTGCATCGGGGAGTCTGGGTGTCGGAAGCAATCTTTGGAAAGACCCCGCCTCCACCGCCGGCGAATATCGACCCGATCGAACCGACCCCCCTGGATGCTCCCAAGGCGACATTGCGAATGAAACTCGAAGCCCACATTCTCAATCCACGGTGTGCGGCCTGCCATCAACAAATGGACCCATTCGGTCTGGCATTTGAAAATTACGATGCGATTGGGCGGTGGCGCACCGTCGAAGTGACTGAAGGGACCGGCCCCAATCCCATGGTGGATCCGTCAGGAAAATTTGCTGACGGTCGTGCGTACCACAATGTGGAAGAATTCAAACAGATCCTGCTGAATGACATCGATAAGTTCAACTCCACGTTTGTGGAGAAGCTGGCAACATATGGCATGCGCCGGGTGGTCGCTCTGAATGATCAGGAAGAACTGGATGCCATTGCTGCGGTCGGTCGATCAAAGGACTACCGGGTCCGCGACATTATTGAAGCGTTTGTCACATCCGATCTGTTCGTCAAGCGCTGATCCCCTCCATCCCTTAACTACGGAGCAAAACTGATGAGCAACCTCAACCTCAATCGGTGGCAGATGAATCGACGCGAGATGCTGCGTGGTCTGGGGGTGACCATGGCCTTGCCCCTGTTGGATTGCATGGTCTCCGCGGCGCCGCAGCGATCGATCCCCAAACGAAGCGTCTTTCTTTATATTCCCAACGGCGTCAACACGCTGACCTGGCAGATTGAGCAAGCGGGCCCGGATTACCAGCTTCCGGAAACCCTTTCGTCTCTGGAACGGCACCGGGCTGACCTGACACCGATCAGCGGATTGCATCATCCAATGGTGCTGGGCAAGCATCACAATTGTGATAAGGTCTGGCTGACAGGTGCGAACGTTCCCGGTGACGGAGGGGCGTTCCGAAACACGGTTTCTGTCGATCAGATCATGGCCGAAGTCCAGGGGGCCAACACCCGGTTCCCGTCCCTGGAGCTGGCCATTGAAGGACATTCGCTCGCCTGGTCGCGGGACGGAATTCAGCTTCCGGTCGAACGGAACACGGTCCATATCTTCAATCAGCTTTTCGGTGTGGAAAAAGAGAACAAGGAAGTCCTCCAGCATCGCTTGAACCGTCGAGGGAGCATCCTCGACCTGATCGCCAATGACGCCGAACGGGTCACCCGCCAACTCGGTGCGGCCGACCGCAATAAGCTGGACGAATACCTGACTGCCGTGCGGCAGATGGAAATTCGCACACAACGGGCCGATGAATGGCTCAGCATCCCGAAACCAAAATTGAGCAGTGCAGAGGTCGCCCATCTCAATTCGAAACCCGACCTGACCCGGATGCAGGAATATCAGCGTCTGTTTTACGACCTGATGGTGACGGCTCTGAGAACCGATTCCACACGCGTTATCACCTGTATGATCGGCAGCGAGTCACATTCCGGAGGGATTCCAGATATCGGAATCTCCCAGACCCGCCACGGACTCTCGCACCACAATGGTGATCCCGAACAGCTGCGTCGCCTCACGCAGACCGATACGTTCCTCGTCGAACAGTTCAGCTACTTCCTGGATCAGTTGAAATCGGTTTCGGACGAAGATGGACGCCCCCTGCTGGATACGACACAGGTTCTCTGGGGAAGCGGAATGGCCTATGGCCACAGCCACGGCAACGCCAATCTGCCCACGCTGCTGGCGGGAGGACGAGCACTTGGATACAAGCATGGTCAGCATATCGACTTCAACTTGCCGACGATCGGAAAATATAACATGACCGACAGCAGCGGACACTATCGAATCTGTTCGCGACCAGTCGATTCCGATGCACGCCTGAGCAATCTGTTCGCCACGATGCTGCAACGGGTCGATGCACCGACCGATACGTTCCAGGACAGCGTACGCCCGCTGAACGAGCTTCTGGCTTGACGATTTCTTCGTTCACAGCTGAAGAGATCGCATTCACCCCCAGTATGGGCCGCGTTCTGCCACCTGGGAGTCTGCCACGCGGGAGACAGTCACAATCAATCCAAACACATTTCATTGCGGGACCGGGCGGAAGCAACTTGCCGTGACAGGCATTGGACGTGCAGAACCGGCGGCCGTTCAACGAACGACTTGCGCCAAAAGTCTGTTGAAGAATGCCCGGGCAGAAATGTCTGTACCACCAGAGTCTGCTGAACCACTGAAAAAAATAGGTCGGAAATTTCTGGCTGGCCGAGAGTTCATGTTTTTTCAACAGGCTGCTCAGGCCACTTAAAACTTGTGTTAAGGCCACTTAAAAGATGATGACGATGCGTCAATTGAGCTTTCTCACTCTGGTACTGTTCGCAGCGACGGCCATTGCAGAGGAGCCCCACCGTCCTCCGTTTCGAACGGATGCTGACGGACCTGTTGGACAAAAACCAATCAAGGGTGCTCCGCCGTTGCCGGAATGGTATCAGCCGGTTGCCGGCCAGTTTCCCCCGGAAGGATCGGCGCATGCCATTTCCGGGGAATTGATTCAGGTGGACCATCTGGAACGAAAATTTCTGCTCCGGGTCGATCGGAATGACAGCCAGGATCGCAGTATCTGGGATCTACCTGTCGATGCGACCATGTTGCCGTACGGAGCAATTTATTATCAGGGAGCTCCTGCTGCAATTCAGGATATCCCGCTCGGGACTCACCTGCACGGGCTGTTCTATCTGAAGGACCCGAACAGCGAAATCTCCAATCTGGACACTCCATATGGTCGTAAAACGCCTGAGTTCGATTTTCGTCAATGTTTTCAACTGGAGGATGGCTTCAGCTATCACGCCCGCCAGAATCAGCTCTGGAAAATCGAGTCCGTCAACCTGCCCGGAATGAAACTGATCGCCACGCTGCAGAAAGACGGCCAGGACATCGGGAAGCCGCAAATTTTTGACCTGCTCACCAGCACACGCGTCTCTCAGGGACGCTGCTTTGAGGATCTGAACGCACTGCAACCAGGCCAACTGGTGTTGTTCAATCTCACCTGGGCCACGCTTTATGGTCCGGGTCGATTAACGGATATCTGGCTCGATGAAGCAGCACGCAGCCTGGCGACTCAACATCAGCTGGAACGGAATCGAAACCATACCCGCGAACGCGGTCTGGCCGGTTGGGTTGATGCCGTCGATGACAAAACGCAGATCGTCACGATCACATTTTTCGGAGGAGTCGATCCCGCTCTGTTTCAGGATCTGGCGCTCGTTGATGATCGTCCGCTCGGCTGGCCCCTGTCGAAGGAGCCGGATGATCCCAATGCTCCCAAAGGAACCATCGCCGTTGCTCAGGAAAATCTGATGACATACGATCCCGTGAACGACCGAAAGGGGGGCAATATTCTGGACATCCGTACTGTTCCCATTCAGCCCGGTAGCAGCGGAGTGCAGATTTGCGTGAAGTGCGACATGCTGCTTGAAGGCTATCGTCCCACCCGGATCGTGCGTGTCTACCCAAGTGCCTGGAAGGTACAGGCGTTACCCCGGGAAGAACAATATTTCGGGCGTGAATAATTTGCCTGGGAATTGTCAGATCTACTTTCCGGCTGTATTCAGAAAACCGCAGGCACGGGAAGACATTCATTCACTCATTACCCCCCGTATCGACCGCGTTCCGCCACGTGGCGAGTCGCCTTTCATCCATCGAAACGCGGCTGCGCGGGCACCGGCCAGAGCAACTTGCTCCAATCGATGGTGACTCAGTTCGAGATGTGGGCCGGCCCTCTGTCTCGTCCGTCTTTACTCTTCAATCAGGAATCAAGTCATGGCATCTTCTGCAGCATTGACGATTTTCCGATCTTTCGTCATTCCGGCCCTGTTGATCTGCCTGCTGGTCCAGATCCCAGCACAGGCGGAGGAGCCGGCACCAAAGCCAGTTCAAAAAATCACTCCCGGCAAAGTGATCATTCCCACCGACCGCATGAGGCGCATCTGGGGGGAATTGATCAGTCTCGACCTGTCTACAAGAACCGGCAGCTTTCGCAGGGAAGCAGACGATCAAGTCATGAATTTTATCGTCATGCCATATGCGGAACTGCTGCATCACGCAACGCTGGGAGATTTACAGGATTTCCATGTGGGCGAACGGGCAATCTTCCGGCTACATGAAAATGAACAGGGAGAATGGATCTACCTGACTTACATTCAGGACGAGATGAACATGATGCATGGTCATAAAGAATTCTATTTTGTGGACCGCATTGATCCCTCGACAGGGGAACTGATCTGCACACAGGCCAATACCGATCAGAGTTTCATTCGTCAGAAGGGGATCGTCATCAGCACCGATTCAGAAACTCGCTGCTGGAAAGCAGGCAAACCAGCGACATTCTCGGAAATTCAGGTTGGAGATCCGCTTCGAGCAAAGACTCGGGGAACCGGATCGGGCAAAGCGCGTATCGCCTGGGAGATCTTTCTCGACGAACAAAGCCTGCTGGAATTCCAGGCAAAGCAGAAAGCCGTCCATCTTGCCCGTATGGACAAAGAGGGAATTCCGGGATATGTCGATCAGATCGCACCCGACTCAGTTGCGGTCACGCTGTTTCCGGAAGGAAGTGTGTTGTTTGACAAATTCAAGAATGGAGATACTGTCGAAATCGCCCCGGCTGGTGTCGATCGTCTCCCGACACATGAGCGAATTCCAGGAAAGATCACGGAGATCCAGAAAACAGGTCGTACGCGACAAGTTCAGATTCGCTGTTCATCAACTTCAAGTTTCAAGCCAGCCGGGGTAATGCGTCTTTGGACCTCGCCCTAGGAGTCTGTCCAAGAACTCGATTTACGCCTAAGTTGCACACAGTATATTGTGTCACATGTTGCAGTTCACACTGTATATGGTAATGTGAGGCTGGTCTGGTTGGGTTCTCGAACAGACGCCTGTCGTGAGCTGTGTTGTGTTTATTAGTCCATGTCGCAAATTCTTTCAAAGCAGTAATTCTGTGGACGAAATTGACGAAATTACGGTTTAATGTTGACAAATATCAATAATCAAAGATGATACATATTCAATTCCAGCTTTCATCGATCAGTATGTGAACAAGCCACAACTTCCTAATATTTATAGTCTTACGAGGGTGGGCATATCTCTTCAGGAAAGGTCTATTCATGATCAAAAGCATTATTTCCCAGCCGAAAGAATTAATGCGATTTCTTCGCAGGCGAATTGGATTCGTTCCTGAAGACTTAAGAACTCCCCCTTTACCCACTTTTGCCAGTTCAACAAGATGCTTTCCGGAGAAGCTTCGCGGCGATCTCTTATCTGCGAGAAAGGGCTTTACGCTCATCGAACTTCTGGTGGTGATTGCGATCATCGCCGTTCTGATTGCCCTGCTGCTGCCAGCGGTACAACAGGCCAGGGAGGCGGCTCGCCGAAGTCAATGCAAGAACAATCTCAAGCAAATCGGGCTTGCGCTGCACACTTACCATGACACAGTTCATGTGTTCCCTCCTCTTTTTGTCACTCCAGTCAATTCTACGGGCGCCGCAAGCCAGAATGATGCGCTGAAGTCCGGGCGTACAGGCCATGAACCATCCTGGGGCTGGGCTGCGTTTCTGCTCCCTTACATCGAGCAGACGGCACTCTATCACGCCGGCCAAATTGCAGAGGGAGGGTACATCCTGGATGCTCCGAATGTGATTCGTACCGTCATTTCTGTCTATCGGTGCCCGTCCGATAACATGAAGCGTATTCCGAAGGAATCGACGTGGAATGATCGTACGAACCCGTCGCACCAGGCTGCGGGCGGAAACTATGTCGCCGCCAACAATCACGCCGACCCGAAAAGAGAAGGTAAAGATGGTCCGACTGGAGCGTTCTTTAAGGATAGTAGTACATCACTCAAGGACATCACCGACGGGACATCGAACACGATCGCGATTGGCGAACGGGATGTCATAAAAGGCAACGGCTACACAGCCCCGACGTGGGCAGGATGCCTGAACTGCGGTCACGGCACCGACTTTGTTTATGACACTGGAGGAACAGGGGCGTATCGGATCAATGCTCCTGTCACTGGAGGTGAGCACGGCAGAATTTTTTCCAGCGAACATACTGGAGGAGCTCATTTTCTGCTGTTCGATGGATCTGTTCGATTCATCAGCGAGAACATCAATTACACCAAAGGCGGCACTACCCCCAATAGCACTTTCGGATATCTCATTGCCATCTCGGATGGGGCGGTTGTGGCAAATTTCTAAACGGAGTGCATGCCCCTGGTCGAGAGCAACCTGCTTGGGGTCGTCAAATCAAGCCGGCTGCACTCTGCTCAGGGAGAAAACGTTTCATTGTCTGAAAAGTTTTGTCGCGGTTCTTATCTTTTCTATTTATCACGCTCCGGCGACGGTGGAGAGTTCCAGTGTCCGAAATATCGAATGTTCGTAGTCAACGCACAAAAAAAGCATCCGGCTTTACGCTGATCGAATTGCTCGTGGTCATCGCGATTATCGCCGTTCTGATCGCCTTGCTTCTTCCGGCGGTTCAGCAGGCTCGCGAAGCAGCGCGACGCAGCCAGTGTAAAAACAATCTCAAGCAGATTGGCTTGGCAATTCACAACTACCAGTCCACAACATCAATGATTCCCCCATTGTTTGTGACTCTGAACAACACCCAGGAAGATGCCAGTTTTGACACCATCCTGCCGTCTAGCAGGAAAGATACTACTCATTTTCCGAGTTGGGGCTGGAGCGCATTCCTCTTGCCATATCTGGACCAGTCGACACTGTACCAGAAGGGGGGGATCGGCGGCGCGGACTATATTGCCATGCATCCCGAGGTTTATCGCACGCCGTTGTCCGTTTTCATGTGTCCCACCGACATTGCTAAATCGGTTCCCAAAGAGTCGATCTGGGGATCTCGCACAAATGGTGGAGGGACCTATGCGGCAGCGAAATCTAATTATGTTGCGGTGCACGACCATGGCAATACTATGCTGGACAATGTTCCATCTGGTGCGTTTTATAAAGATGGAGACAACCGTTTCGAAGATATCATTGATGGATTGAGCAATACGATTGCAGTTGGAGAACGGACTGTTCGAGATGGAAAAACATATACCATTGGAGTATGGGGAGGATGTCTGAACTGCGGCCATTACAGTGATTTTGCCTATGATCTTGCAGGAACAGGAATCGCCACAATCAACCCTGCACCGGGAGTGAGTGATACAGACTATGCAAGAGCCTTCAGCAGCCGTCACGTGGGCGGGGCTCACTTTGTGATGTTCGATGGTTCCGTGCGATTTATCAGCGAAAATATCCAGCATATTCCCAGAGGAGGCATCGATAGTCTTTTTGAATACCTGATCGCAATTAGCGATAAAAATACGGTCGGTGACTTTTAAGTAAGCATTCCCTCTTGTGGAATCAGCACTGCTGCGAGGGGAAATTGCTCTCGCCCATGCCTGCAACCGGCGTGGCCAGATTGGTTGATACCATTAGAGCAAGTTGCTTTGCGTGGCAGACGCAGCCGATGCAGGGTGAATGCCTTCTAATTGCCCCCCATATGGCAACGCGAGCCATGCGGGGGTGAATACGCTCCGATTGGTGATCTCAGCGCAAATCGTAATACCGGATGCAATATCGCAGAGACAGTAGAACGAAACAGTATCGAGAACGACATGTCGCGGCTGGGATGACAGGCCAGACTGCACCTTACTTCGTCATTTTCCCAGTTCCAGGGTCAAGCTTTCCATGGCCGGCACGACGTCGACTTCCAGCGTTTCCTTCAAACAGGGAACCATCTGTTTTTCCGATTGTTTCTGCTGATCGGGAGAATCTGGATTATAATCAATGGCAAATGATACAGTATGAGTTCCAATGACAGCGCCGTCATTGAGTTGATAAGTCGAGAGTGTAAAACGTCCGTTCTCATCAGTGGACCCCATCGCAGCTTTTCCGGAGTTCGAAGAACTCCCCTCTTTAGCATGGGGCGAAAAAATCACCTGTACTCCGGAAACCGGTGTTCCTTTACAGGTGAGTATCCCCGTGACCGGAGCCGTTTTCATTTTATAGTTCGAATCTCTATTGCATCCCGCGATGCACAATATTAAGAGCGAAAGAATTCCAGTCATTCGAAGCGGCATGACAACTCCCCTGATTTCAGTTTTGTCACCTATTATCAATCATAAATTTTAGAGTAGCAGTACAATTGATAACCGTCAACGAATCTTGTAGTGAGAGCATGTTGCTCTGACCTGGCTCGCGCAGCACGCGTTTCGACTGATGAAATGGAACAGGGTTCGTTCGCCACGTGGTGGAACGTGGCCTTGCGCGGAGTGAATGCGCTCTCGCTGCCGATTCGTCATGACGCAGCGCTTCCCGGCCTGGCAGCTCGATCCAAAGTGGCGTGAAGTGACGTATCGGGAAGTGGAAAACCTGTCTTTGATGCTTCTCCCTTTCCTCTCTTCTCTTGTCTTCATCTGATCAGACTTGGAACGACAGAACGCTGGTTGCCTGGTTCCCCTCTTTGAGTTTGTGATGGAAATTTTGCGCGTTCAGAATTGTGAAAATTAAGAATCCGCTTATTCTGGGATCGTGCAGGCGGATTGATCCAATATGGTCCGGAGTGTGGTGTGGACTCAAGCAGGATCAGAATGAGCGGCCCGTAAACGCTCGACAGGTCCGCAGGGCGTTGCAGCAACTGGCATCAGCAAGGAATGCAAATCATGAACTGGGGATGGCGTCCATATGTTTCGGCTGCGAAAAAACGTGCCAAAGCTCAGCGTCTCGTTCAAAAATTGAAAAAGCAAGGCCGTCAACTGCTGCCCATTCAGATCGAGGGCCGTACGATTGCCAAATCGTTTTGGGGAAAGTCCTGGTGCGAGAACCTGGAACGATACAGTGATTACGAAAACCGCCTGCCACGCGGGCGAACCTATGCTCGAAACGGTTCGATTCTCGACCTGCAAATGAGTCCTGGAAAAATTACGGCGATCGTGCAGGGAAGCGATGTTTATGATGTGACGGTCGACCTCTCTCCACTCCCGAAAAAAGACTGGGAAAAAATTACCCGGGACTGTTCCCAGTCCATTCATTCCCTGTTGGATCTGCTGCAGGGAAGACTTTCCGATGGCGTGATGGAACGGCTCGCACGTCCGAAAGAAGGCCTCTTTCCACAACCCCGAGAAATTAAGATTCGCTGCAGTTGTCCGGACTGGGCAGAGTTGTGCAAACATGCTGCCGCGGTCTTGTATGGTGTCGGTGCGAGACTGGATTCTCAGCCCGAACTGCTTTTTCTGCTGCGACAGGTTGATCAATCTGAACTCATTCGGCATGCAGCCAATGACAAAAGCCTGGATACCGCATTGAGTGCGAACTCAAATGATGCACTTCAAAATGAGGATCTGGCAGAACTGTTCGGCATTGAACTTGATGGGTCTACCAACTCCAACAGAGCCCGAACGAAACGCTCATCGAAACCTGCCAGGAAATCAACCGCTAAAAAATCCACGACAAAGCCAGCCAAAAAGTCTGTCAAGAAGTCTGTCAAGAAATCTGCTGCAAAGCCGGCCAAAAAGCCTGCTGCGACACCAAAGTCAAAGCCCGTAACGAAGGCAGCGGCCAAACAGCCATCTGCTCTTAAAGTTGTCAAAACCGCTAAACCGGCGAAAGCAAGTCGACCGGGCAAATCCCGTACGGTGTCGGGCATGCCGGCCAAGGTGAAGACAACCATTTCACAGGCCACCGCCAAAGCTTCAACAAAGAAACCTTCAAAGAAGTCAGCAGCAGCAGCAGTAGTACGAGCGATCCCGGCAGTCGTTGTCTCTCAGACTGTTCCGTCAGCCTCCAAAACATCCGCTTCTAAAACGTCTCACAAGTCGACCGCCATACGGAAAACAAACTCTGCGACATCCACTCGGCAGAGCTCCAGGAAACCGGGGCACAAAAAATAACTGGCCCCTCGCCAGCCCCTGCCCGGGCTTAGTTCTATAAGGAGTTCTCTCACCAGTTCGCGACAAAGTGAACGCCTTGCTGCTGCGCGGCTACGGAACGCAGGTGAATGGGATGTGCCGTGAGTTGTCTCGTCATCGCGACTGGCTGTGGACGTTCCTGGAGACCGACGGCGTCGAACCAACCAACAATGCGGCGGAACGCAGCCTGCGTCATGCCGTGATTTGGCGAAAGCTGAGCTTCGGCACGCAAAGCGAAAACGGCAGCCGCTTCGTGGAAACGCTGCTGAGCGTGATCGAAACCTGCCGCCAGCAGAACAAAAACGTGCTGACCTCTGTCACCGAGGCCCTCCAAGCCCACTTCGCCAACAAACCCGCCCCCTCTCTCTTCACCAGGGTGTGAACGGTTACGCCTGACCTACACCTATGATGTCTCCGACAATCTGCGCTGTGTGATCGATCCCGCCGGTCGTCGGACCACGTTCACCATCGACGGCAATGAGGACCTCATCGGACTGCAGTCCCCCGACAGCAGCCGCATCACG
>Ga0182738_1000585_pt1 | contig 49489 bp, 41 predicted proteins | sample eDN5th30CBELigMG_FD_128876 | JGI IMG/M metagenome (GOLD analysis project Ga0182738, IMG submission 128876) | Enriched Miracle-Growth compost microbial communities from Emeryville, California, USA - eDNA 5th pass 30_C BE-Lig MG (version 2)... ... | reverse complement strand
TCAAAAAAACTTCTATCCTTCTTCCTCTACATTCATACTCAAAGTAAAGACAACTTTAAACAACCAGTGCTTTATCTTTTCTCATAGAAACAACAGCCAGTAGATTTCACACAAAAGAGCACTGCTAACACAAATATCCGTGAAGATATAGAAGACGTTGACGATATTGATGAAGAAGAAGACGTAGGAGGCTTGTATGTTGCCAATGTTGGCCAAAAGAAATTGAAACTTGAAAATGAAGTACCTCTTAGATTGTCATTCAACTAACTTTTTTCTACTAGTCTGACAATGCCAGCAGATACCAACAACAACAACCAGCAGCATTTGAAATGTATAATTTACCTTTGATTCAAATATTTTTTCGAACTTCTCACCAATATCATTTGGTGGGAAAGAGAAAATAGCATCAAAATTTCTCACACACAGAAAATTTGCTCAACTCTGTCTTTTAGGCCGGTTTTTAAAGAACCAGAGATTGAAAAGGAAAAAGGTTTACAAGACACTCTTGAGAGAGCACTCCGAAGAGCTGGAAACCAGACAACTGTCAAATGTAAATATGAGTTATAAAGTTATCAACTAAAATTTCCTCAAGGGCTTGTTAATGTCTTGAAAAGTAAAATCACATTCGGAGTCCTCTCAGTTGAATTTGTATGTGTTGGTTCAGATTCCGAAGAAAAACAGGTAGACATCTATCTTGGGCATGATAAAAATCTAAATTCAAAAGGCAAGTTTTGCGATTATCAACTCAGCCAAACAATATTATGCATTGAACGTTTCTTTGAATAAGAAATACTATTTCATTAATCCAAGGCCATTAGTGTAAAGAAGAAGATATCTGATTTTTCAATATTAAAATTATTTCTAGCGATCAATCTATCGAACGAAAGAGAGTCTATTATGTTGATAAAGTAGAAGAAGCATAAGTTTATCACTCACTCGATAATACTGTTTCAACTTGTACTAATATATTTTAGAAAATTTTCGCTGTATCATTATCTATTTATCTTTTGATTTTTATACTATGTTTTCAAATTCTAACATTTATCAATATCTCCATCCGTGATGATCCAAAAAATTCTTTCTCTTAACAGTTAGCTTTCAACTAATTTCGCTCTTTTAGTTGATAAATTGACTATTTTCATAAGAGTAAATTACTGTAACTTCTTTGAAGTGAGTTGCTTAGAACTAGCTGAGAATCAACCGTCTTGGTTGATTTATTAAATTTGTCTTTTAAACCAAATCAGCCTCTCAAATAAACCAAACTCTTCAAGTTTTTTTTTTTTTAATTTTTCTTCCCAACAAAGATCAAATATGTCTTTCTCTTACAAACTTCAAATGCTCAGACATCATCAAACTACTTGTCAAATCTAAAAAGAGTCATGAGGAAATAAAAATATTCCCCAAAGGACAACTCTCTCATCCTTCCCCTGTTATAAAGATTTATTTCAGTTAAAAGTCTTAGTGATCATATCAGGAACCAACAAAACTTTTTCTCCTGAGCTCATGAATATTTCATTTGTAACTCTCAGGTTGACTCTCTTAGAGACCAGAATTTTTTTCTACCAACCTGCTTGCTCTTATTTTTTCTTTTTGAAGATGAGTAGAGGCTCTGGAATATTCTTTAGATTTGAATCTTCTATATCCAAATATTTCAACCTAAATAGAGTAATCTTCAAATTCAAAAAAGACAGTTAAACTTGGATTGCTTGCCTATTCTTAGTAGTCATGAACTCTACTCGCATATTTAAGTTGTTTCGCACATCAGGAAAATCATAAAAATATAAAATTTCCTCCAAAATAATGTCTTCTTACTTGAAATCCTTCTTATCTATTTCTTTGTTGTTGATTGCCTCAGCTCAAACTATCCCAAAGATCCCAGGCATCCCAGGAATTCCTAGCGGATTTTTGCCTGATCTGGGAGGGGCAATTGATGAGGTGGTTATTGGATATGGACAGGATGGGCTTATGATAACTGAAAACCTTGAAGCAAATCTTGACTACGATTTCCAAAAGGTTCAACTTGATGTTGCTGATGACAATGAGTGGACTGTTGAATTTGATGTCGTTGGAGAAGGTTCTTTCCATCTAGTTGATGACCAAGGACAAATTTCAATTGTTGGTGAGGATATCAATATTCCTGTGAGCGATAAAATTAGTGAGCTTACTGGAGTTTCCCAAAATGTTGTTGGTGATCTCATTGGCACTTTGATTAAAAATGCTCTTAATGCTGCTGAGAATGTCGCAATAGACTCATCTATTACCTCTTCAGATGTCCTCGGAGATCAAACTACGATTGCTGATCAAGTTGCTAGCAGAGTTACTAAAAATAATTAATCTCTACTTCTTTATTGTAAAAGATTTATGACTTTTAAGAAAGAAATATATCCTAATTTTTCTACAATCCCTCTTTTTTGAAAATAAAAAATTTCATGTTCATGCTTTGGGGAAGAACAGAGGTGGAAAAAAAATCTTCGAAGCCCTTTAAAATTTAGAAATCCCTCGATGGTTTCAACATTGTTATTGTCGAAGAGAACTTGGAGATATTGAGATCTATTTATTCATTAAAAAATCCTCATAGAAGCTTTAGTGTTCATAAAAGAAAGAAACGAGGTCAAGGAAAAAATTCGCTGAAGAATTGCTGAAGGAAAAATTTTTGGACAAAAAAAAATAATTCGAAAAAAAATCTGAAAAAAATTTCTCCTAAAGAATTTCTCTGGTAGATCACAAAATGTCCTAGGTGAGTGTTTTTGGGAATTTTTCCACCTCTGCGGAAGAAAAATTCTATTGCTTTTCAAATAAATTGAGAGAGAGATAAAATTTCTTATAACATAGATTATTGACATAAATTTAAGAAACGCAATGAATCCAATTAATTAGTTCGCCTGTTGATTCGAACCACGAAGATTAATACCATTAGTGATGCTATCGACAACATTTCCTACACCTGAAAAAATGCTATTATCAGAAAACTTCGCATCTATGATAGCACTTGCAACAGGGATGGTTGCTTCATCATAAGCTTGCTGACCTGTAAGACTCAACTCTTCACCAGTGCTGACAACCTTTTCAACTAGATCTTGCGCCAATGTGCCAATAAGATCAGGAACACTTGATTCGGGTACGTCAAGAGCATTTGCGATATCATCACTCACAACTTCATCAAGGTTAGGTCCAACAGCAACGATGCTTCCATTTTCATTGATCAGATTAAACACTTCACCTTCTTCATTGATCCACTCAACAGTCCACTCAGAAGAATTTGTATCTTCGAGGTCGATGGACTCAAAATTGAGAAGAATATCTTCAAAAGTATTCTCACCTTCATGGGTAATTATCACTCCTTGTTTTCCAAATCCAACTGTGGCTTGGGTGAATTCTGAAGCTATTGTTGGGATAAAATCAGCTATAGTATCCTGGCTAATCTGAGCAAAACAACTGTTGAGGACAAGACCAAGGTCAAAAGGAAGGAACAAAAACTTTGTCATTTTTAATCGAAATATTTTTTGAATATGATTCTGAACTCAGAGAGGAGTCCTATGATTTTAAAGACCAAGGGTTTCCACTTTGGGATATTCCAGAACTCAAGGCTTTTCATCGAAATTCTCTCATCAGAATAGAGAATTTTTGTGAAGGATAAAAATATTCTTAAATCAGGAGTTTTAGCCTTTTTGATAGAAATATATCTCTTTGTTAAATTAATTAATTTAGCATTTTGACGGAGATAATCTGAACAAGAGTCGACAGAATATTAAAAAGAACATTCATTGACAAGGCTTTCTCTCCAAACCAGGAGAAAAACATTCAAAAGGCCTTGGGAAACCAAACTATGAGAAATTACAAATAAGGGTTTTGAAGGAAAGTTATACACTCTCTCATAATTTGGAGCTTTCCAATTACGAAAAAATTTGGCAATTATTCTACAAAGAAAATCAAGGAGAAGAAGATGAGTTAAATTTGGATTTTTGCTCCTAAAGAAAGGAGAAATGAATTTAATTATTTAAACCACCACATTGTTGCTAAAGAAATAATTAACTCAATTCTTATTTTTCACGAAAACCCCTTGAAAAGAAACGTCCCCAAAAGAATTTCCTGTTCCTTCCAAATTCTTTCGAATTGTTATTTGATTTCCCATAAAGAGCCTTTTCAAAGAAAAATTACAAAGGTTATCTACCTTGCAAATAAAATAAAATAAAATTCCCTCTTCATTTTTAGTTTTTCTCAAATTTCTTTTGAAACTTTTCCCATTGAAAAGAACACCTGAATTCTATCTCACTCCATGCGTTTTTCTCATATTTTCAACAAAAAATATCCCCTAGTAAATCAAAATAGGAAAAACATGAAATTTTATTTTATGTTAAAAACTTATTTACCAACTGTTTCTAATTGTTTTAATTTCGAAAGTTCAAGTTAATTATTGAAAATCATTCCATCCCATGCAGTCAGTAGAAAATACTCATTATAAAAAAAATCCAGATGTCCTTCCCGACCCAAACATAACTTTCGAACTCTTGGACCTTGCAGTAACTACCATATTCCAGTGATTTGCCATTCAAAAAATTTAGGTCAAAGAAAATGACCCGAGAATAAGGTTTGATCTCATTGTAAGAGCTTGCAAAACAATTACTGATGTGCTGCCAATGGAAAATAAGATTGCAATCTTCTATGAACAAAGAGACTTTTTCTTCTATTTAATGGCCCTTGAACTCTTTCATCCTAGAATTGTAATTCTACATTCTCCCATGAGGATATGCTAATTCTTGCTAGATACGAGAAATTATGAACGCATTTCTTTTCAAACTGAAACACTACACAGGATTCATCCCCATCTTTTTTGACTCATTAGTTGAGATCGGCAGATGTGCAGAAAGCACAACTGAAAACCAAGAACCTACCAAGGAGTTTGATGATTTCATTCAGCAATATAATGTTCAACCATATCGAACAGGCCTCAACCAAGCAATCACGTCGAGGATGCTGGATATTAAGCAAATAGGCCTCAAATATTGGGAAGCGTTTGTTACAGGAAGGCTACAAGTAATTTTATCAATCAAACAAAGAAAAGAGAATAACGATTTCTTGCTTAGGCAATCTATACCTTGTACAAACCTCTTGACCCGCTCAAAATTTGGGTCTCATTTGTCATTCACACAAAAAATGAATTAATTATCAAACGAGCCTGTGAGATTATTGAGAGGATACAATCTGATAAGTTTGGAGAACAGCTCCTCAAAGACCCAAATTTTGGCAAAGAAGGTGGTGTATTTGGGACAAATCAGAGTTATTAACTTGAAATCTATAGTTGCTGAAGCAAATAAAAAAGGCATGAATTATATCACAAGATTACTGTTTCCAGCTCAGAAATTCATTACGACTACTCGGAGTCCAAGTCGCCAAAACTCTCCAACCAAAGTTAAATCGCAAAATGTGTCTCCTTCCATGATGTCCTCAGAATTCTCTCCAGACAAAAGAGTCTACTTGGTCGATGGTATAATGATGAGCCCAGAGTCCAAACTATTGAAGGAAGAACAAGATAAATATGTGGCTCTCAGTTTTGGGCCTCATCAACTTACTGAAGAACCAGAAAATCTTTCAAGCGACATCGAAAAGAAAGAAGTATCCATCGAAATGCAAGAATTCCAATTTCGATTCGAAGAGTGGCTTATCAATAGTAACTAAATTGGAAAAAAACTTTAACAAATTTTTTTAGATGAAGTGTTAGCTATGGATCCGAATGATGATATATCACAATTTTTTGAATACGAAGAAAACTACGAACTTCTTTTCACCATGATGCTTGATCCTTTTCATATAGAATGTTCAGATGCAGTAACATAATTTCCCCTTCAAACAATCTAATTTTGAATTCTCTCTCTATAGTTTTACAATACGTATAATGAAGCAGTGGGAATAATTGAAGAAAATAAAGAGAAATATCTTGGAGGATTTTGCAATTCAATTGATTTGGAAGGTGCTCCTGATATGACCAAGGAAAAGGAAAAACTTCAAGCGAGATCATCTTACTTGCCTATTTATCGAGCTTTTAAATATCAGCAAGTCCTTCTTGACCCTTTAAACTTCAGTCAAATCAAATTCTTCAAACCCAACTTTATTAGTGAGTTTTATATGAGATTGCATCAAGAAATGAGAAAACCATTCCCCAAAGTCATTATGAATCTTGCAATCCAACTTATCGAGTTTTTTATCAAACAAGATCCTGATCAATCAATCGTCAACATCTTGCAATATAACGTCCCCTTTATTCTCCTTTGGAATGTTGACCACAAAAGCGTTCGAGATGTCTTGTGCAAACTTGCCAATTTACCCGAAAATTATTATAAGTTCAGCATGATCAACATTGTTAAATTATCCAGATATTATCGCTACACAAACTTTTTTATGGATTATGCCAAGCTCATTCTCCTTCATGAATCTGCAGTCGACTTTCGAAAATGTGCTATTAATTATAAACCTTCAGACTTGCACAAAATATATCAATTAAATCAGAAACTCATGCTTGAAATGGCAAACCAGGCCAAAAAATCCTCCAAACCTAGTTCACGTAACGAACTCCTAGCCACTGAATGCAAAGACAAATATGAAAATCCTTTTGCCATTGTTGAAGAAAAGCTTGATTTGAAAAGTGATATTGACAAAATCAAACCATTTTTGGACAGAAAAAATGTTATTTCAGCTCATCCCGTTTCTACTGAAAGGCCAATGAGTTCGAGCAAACGTGCAAAATCAGTTCCAAGAATTCACCTTGGAGCTATTGTCGATCGTCCTGGACTCAAAGTGCAAAATACTGAAAGAGAATCTGTTCCTCATTTCGACTTTCACCCTAATAAACCCGTCCGAGTATATCCTTCTTTGTTGGAAAGCTTTTCCAAAATGGAACCTATTCCTCCGACTGAAAAAGAGGAACAGTTCAGATCAACAAAAGGCAGAAATTATTACACTTCATATTCAAGCAGGAGAAGTACCGAGCCAACTGAACAAAGAAGAAGTGTTTCTAGAGGTTCTGAAAATAGGCCCCTATCGACTGAGAGAAGTATTGGAAGACAAAGCAGGCCTGGGACCTCTTCAGTCAATGCCCGTGCAGCCACAAAAGTTACAAATATTAGCTCTTTTCTGATGGACTCAGAGGCTAAAAAGAGTCAGTTACCAAGTCTCAACAGACTTCCTTCGGCTTCAGAGAGGGATGGAAAATCAAGGAGATTAGAATCGAGAGAAAGTTACGTAGCTCCGAATAGTACTTTAATGATGCAGTCTACTATCTCAAGTATAAATTCGCTTCCCTCAAAAGCTTCAATGACAAACTTCAAACCTCCAAAATTCCCCGCTTTTAAACAGCAAGAAGTTACACCAGATACAATAGAAGGACTTGCTCAACAAGAACAATTTAAAGAGGCTCTCATTAGACAAAATGAGGATCGAGCTTCTCAACTTGCTGAATCCCTCTACAATTCAATCACAGAATATTTTGAAAGAATGCCCCCAACGAAACTTATGAAAGCCATCGGACTCAAAGATCTTGCTTATATTAAATTAATCAAAGGATTTGAAGGCTCTTATGGACCTCTTCCCTTCAGTTTGATCTTTCGAGTACCCTTTGATATTTTTATAAACTCAGAATTTAATTCCTTCCTTAGAGTTACCTAATCAAGATGCTGAAACTCGAAGGAGATCCAAATTCAAGTGGCTATACTTGTGGTAAAATTGTCAATCGACTCTTATCGAACTTGTAAAAACACTTTTGTATTCTCTTATCTTAAAATGTACATAGACAAAATTATCCAAATTTTCAGAGTTTGAGAGCCGCTATCAATGAAGAATTCTGTAAAGATATTGATTATCTCTCGAGAATTATTGCTCACAGTTTACAATGGAAGAAGGCAGAAAAACCAAAGGTCTATCTTCAAAATTATATTGTAAATCTGTTTATGTTTCTCCTCTTTAAAAAAATTTAGGTTCATGAGAGTTTAGGGAGCAGTCGACTGATGCTAATTAAAACTCTCGAATACCTTGTGACGAATGATGAAGCAAGGAAGTTTAAAGCAGTCAATGATATTTCGGAACAATGCTGGCAAGCTCTTGTTTATTGGTTTGTCGAACTCAAGTAAAACGACTTTTCTCTTTTCAAATTCTCATCTTTCTCAAGGCATCAGAATATGTTTCAGAATTCAGCTTTAAAAATCTTTGAAGTCGCTCTGAAACATGGATCTGAAGAGTTGATTCTTTTGATTCTCCTCAAAGCGAATCTTCTTTCACCATTATTGGTTGCCTACAGGGATGTTTTCCAAAACGGAGTTTTGATGAAGAATTTCCACATTGACAACTTCACTATTGCTTTGAAAAAAATTGTCAGTTTCATCCAATATATTGAAGAAGAAAGAAAGAATCTGAAAAGAGCTGTTGCAATGCTTTCACAATTGCAGAGTTGGGCCGATTTGAAAAAAGAGTTTCTGTAAAATATTCCTTTTTCTCTTCCACTGATCAATTTAGTTCAAAGGATCCTTTTAAACCAAAGCCATTCCCAAAAGAACTCATCTCAATGGCTCTTCCTGTTTCGGTTTTCTATCCCAAAAAATCTGATGAGGTAACATCACAACCTCCAATCAAAGTTAAAAAGGCTCTTGAGCAAATCACCAGCAGTCGAGAAAATCTTCCAGAAGCTCCTCCGCTCAGTGAACGAATAACAATATCAAAAATCAAAAACCCCATGGTCAAAATTATCAAATTGAGAGATCTTTCGGAAACCAAAAAACGCATCAAAACTCGTGAGGAACAAGATCCTTCTCCGATCACAACCGAAAAAGAAAAACCTCGTCCCGTCCTTGTTAAAGCAAGACCCAAATCTGTCATGAAACCCAGGGAAGTTGAAGCTGAAAAAAAACCAAAAAAGATGTTAATCTAAATAAAATTTATTGAATTTTATTGTATTTGTATATTTTCTATCAATCACTAATGGTTGATTTTTTCCTCTTTTTGTCTCTCATTATTATTATCATAAAAATATCAAAAACAGTATAGATTATCTCTATCGGTATCAAACTCAAACATCCCTTAACAATGGATAAAACTTTGTCGGAATTTTTCGAAATTATTTACGTATTCTTCACGATCTTCAGTTTTTGGCATTTGTTCACTTGTACTCTTGGCAAAATCTGTCAGCACTTCTGAGAAAGTTTGTTTATTGCCTTCAGAATCAACCAGGTATTTTGTATCATCGACTTCGACTTGGTTCAGTTCTTTACACTCCCAATCTGATTGAGGGCTAAACTCTTTGTAACTCACATCATGCTTCTGCCCCATAGAATCAATAACAAATGACGCTTTTGTTCCATTCTTAAAATCTGCATCAATCCTGGAAAGTGTTTTGTCATCGATAAAATAGAGTGCCACATCATTCACGCACTCCGCAATTTCAAGAGAAAGGATCTTTGGATCAAATTCAACTCTTTTGTACTCATCAACGAGATCTCGGGATGTTAGAAGCAGCGCCAACTCAGTCAATCCTTCCAATCGATAATAAAAATTGAAAATCAAATCCGGGTCATAAATTCTCACACATCCTTTTGGTACAGAATACATCCACAAGAAACCAAGATTGAAATTAAACTTGAGTTGTGTTGCTGTTGCGTTTGGGGTTCCTTCCGGACCTTCTGTTTCAGATGTCATGTTGATTGATAGAGCGTTGAAGACAACCGAGCTAATTACATTGTATTTGATCTTCTGGGAAATATTTACTGGAGTAATCTCGGCTGTAAAGTTTATCGGAACCTCAAATGGCACCCCCTCTCCATCAAACAAATTGTCCCATACATTTGCTGATACAAACAGAACTTGAAAAATAAAAATTCCCAAGATTATAGAAAATCTCATCATTTTGGTTTTTCTGAAGAAAATAATAGAATTTTATTTATTCCTTTCAATTGAAGTGAAAATTTTTAAAGTTTACCGGGAAATAAATGTCATTGTTCCTTCTTAGACTTTTCATCAAGTATCAAACAATCACATGAAGAATATTTACAAAACAAACTTGAACAAAAACAAGGAAGAAAATCATATCACTTATTAATCTCTCACATAAACAAAAATTTACTCATACAACTTTCAAAAATCTCTCTGTACATGCATGCATACATAAAAGTAATAGTTTTACTTCTTTGTTGGGATTTGGCTTCTGCTGCTTTTTCTCTTTGGTGCTTCATATTTTTTTGAAAATCCATCAAGCTCCTATTTTAAAAAGAATTATTTCCTCTGTTTACCACATCAAAAAAATACCTCATCAGTGTAACGAACATTCAAGATGATGGTGGAATTAAGGCAATCGCAAACAGTGATATGGTGGATGCAAGCTATTTTGTTGCAATGGATGCAGCTGAGATATGACAAATAGGTGTAATTTTGGCAGGTATTGCAGACATTTGCATCATAACGGGTCGCCGAATTTGGGAACTTTTTCACAGATATCCTCTTGTAACATTGGTGAATTGTTTCTCTGCTCTTCATTTCTTTCTCTTTTATAATGGCATACTCCTCTAGAAGCTATTTCAAATTTCATTATTGATAACAAGCTCATCCTCTTACTTTTTCTCGAGCTTCATTGGTAAAGTCAAGATCATCAAGAAGCAGGATATTCTCAATAATCATCCATTCGATTGGGAAAGATCCTTTTTTGTTAAAGCCGTCCAAGGCATAATCCTCCATGGCGTTCTTAGCATAAGGAAGCCAATCGCAAGCAGCCACATTCACAGCTTCTGCCACATTGAATCCATGAGAAAAGCCTGCATGATAGACTTTGGGGAAAGTTATAATAAACTCTCCTGGCTTCTGCTCGGTACGATACACAGGAATCTATTTGTAAATTTATGAGCATCTCAAAATTCATCATAAGTAAACATTTCGTTTGACAAGTTCGAGAGGATTCATTGTTTGAGTGATATTGTACATCAGTCCAGGCTCCATAATAAACAATTCTCCATATTTTTCTTTAATTGTATCATCAAGAGCTTCTTTGTATGCTCCTGGCACACAATACCTAAGATTCTCAATAAAACTCACAAGTCTTCCTTACCAAGTCTTTGGAGCTCCTCTATGCATGTAATTTACACTATACATGTACATGTCTTCAACGTGCCAACAAAAAGACGCGAAAAGCATCCCCAAATATACCCAAGGGGAACTTATACCGCTGATATTCTCAATCTTTGTCGTAATAATTTGGAATAAAGAATCTTTCGCTTGACTTAAATTGTTCAGATTAAAAGGATGTTGTTTCAATTCATGAGTGTCCAATTCCTCAATCATCCTTCCACGTGGCATCGTCGGAAATCCACTTCCAAATTTACTTGATGGAAGATCTGCAGCATATTCAACCGTTATATCATATTTCGCATCTATTGTTGAATTTCATTTTCTCTTCGATAAAAGTTTTTATTTTTACATTCGGCATCTTCAACGTTAGCCCAATATTCATATTCATTTGCTCTGTAAGGTGAAGCGAAAGTAAATGGGGAGTGATGGACATATTCTCTTGCAAATTTGTCGGTAAATTCTTTATATTCCTCCAAACTGTATCCTTCCAGATTGTATTCAAATGACTAAAAAACTTTAGAAAGAAGGAAAGAAAAATTATTTTGAAGGGGAAAAGCTGTTTCGTTGAATTAAATTATTTTCGCTTTTTATATTGAACTGGCTGGTGTTTTTAATAATTCTAGAAATCATCGAAATGGAAAAATAAAATCTAGGCATGAAACCACGGAGACCTCATCACGTCCTATCAGCTCCATGCCCCTCAGCCTCGTCCAGGGAGGAAGAAAAAAATTTCAACTGTTTTTTTACCTTTCCTTTAATCATATTTTTCAGCATTTGCTTTCTTGTGTTGAAACGCTTGCCGACTGGATTGAATGAGAATTCTGCACTCCACTCAGGAGGCGCTTGCACTTTTACAGCTCCAATTTTTTCAAATCCTTTGGCTTTGAGGTTCTGTAAAAGTAAAAAAGGCTCCTCCAATTCTTCCCGAGTTGGTTTATATACAGGCATCTCACCAATTTTGTTGTAATCTTCAGGATCTCGAAGCAGCTGAGGGGTGTCGTCATCCAGACAAATTATCACTGGGGATCCTGCCTCTATTTCTTCTTCTGAGTCCGATATGATATGAATGTTCTTATTTTTGCGGTTTTTTGTTAGTTTGTTCGAAATATGACGGGTCTATGATAAAGTGAGCAAAGAAAGTCCGTCAGCGTTGATTGCAAGAGAGTTTACCTCTTTTAATTTCGAAGGCTGAAGTTTCTGTATAGGTTTACTGATGATTGAAGTATGTCTTCTCATTTCTGGCAAAACCTTTAATAAAATTGAAGGAAATTAAAAATTTTTTTCTCAAAAGAAATTCGACCTTTTTTATAAAAAAGTATTTCCATAAATATCCATGATCCATAAATAAAGTTTGAGTCATGTCATATATCAAAGATATTATTTAGAAATCTCATTCTTTCACTTGTGTTGACCAACTCGTTTCAAAAATCCTTTTCAAACACTTGTCTACAAAAAAAAATTCTTCATACCAAACAAAAAAAATTCTTTTTGAAAAAGGTTCAATTTTTTCACTGAAATCAGACTTGTCACCATCAAAAAATTTCAAAATTTCTCTTCAACTTTTAATTTTATCAACAATCAATTTGAATATGAAATTTCTTCAAAATCAGCTGAAAGAGATTAAGCCAGTAGAATTCCCTTACTGGAAAACAATAATTCACTATAGAAATCTGCTCTACCTTTCCTCAAATAAAGGTTTATCGGTCCAGTTTCGCTTCAAAAGAATTAGAGAGCACTCGACGAAACGTTATTCATAACTGTATTTCTTATTAATAAACCACTAAAAATCTGATTTGTTAGTAAAAAACTATTTTTGTCAGCAAGGATAAATTAGAGATATCTCTCATAACAAATTATTTTTTATCTCGAGAAAACAATTCGTCACTATTTGAGCTTAGGAACTCAACAATTTTTTTTTAATTTTGCAGATTGGGAAGTGTTCCAATCATCTCTATCAAAATTTTTATAGAAAGGGGCTCTGAGTTGGAAAAAAAGGAATTTTTTATTTCAAACTTCAATTTAATTTTTCGAGCCCAATTTATTTTGCCTCTAAAATAAAAAGAAAACCAAAACAAATATAATTTTTGATGACTGATTCCAATTAAATTCTTCGTCACAATTTTAACTCTAATCTTTCTTTTCTTCTGGACCTTGAAGTTTCCCAATGACCTCAAATGTCATACCCTAAGAAGTTTTATTTCCTTCTTGACCTGAAAAAACCTCTTTTCTCAATCAAAAGTTTCTTTCCCCTTCAAAGTTTAACCTGCCCATGAAAAGGCTAAAATTACATAAAATTTAATGAATTTTGCTGGCCAAATTGCTAAAATGGCACCTTCACAATTTGTCTCAAAAGCCATTCACACTCTCATTCTTCTCTTCCTGAAGGGATCTGGCTCCCAATCGAAAGCAAAGGAACTTACCATTTTGTCTACATGTTCCCCATTCAGTTTTAGAAAAGCCCTGATTCTTTCTCTGGAAAAGCTTTGAAATAAAAATGATGCCCTGAGGATTGATTTGTCTTGAAGGTTTTTTTTTTTAAAGAAGATTCAAAAATATTCAAATCAAAAGAGTCTCTAGTTGGCCAATGACCTTTTGGAAAAAGCATTTTCAGAGTAGAAATATGGTTCGGAAAAATTCGAATAAATTTCGGCGTTTTCTCATCTGCTACTCAAATTTTTTTCACCTTCCCAATCTTCAGAACCTCTCTGGAGTTAATTACCAGTGAATTCAAACATAAAACGATTTTTTTGTTTTATATTATTCTGGGCACTTGCGTCCGAAACACTCAGCAAATCCATTTCCGAATCAGAATTTGTCCCTGAGGTCGAGAAGCAAAGAAAAGATGAAAGAACCATGAATTTCATTTTTTTTTCCCATTTGAGTCGAAAGTTCATCACATTGAAAAAGAAAAAAAATTAAAATGTATCGAAAAATTTGAATTCCTGTGAGATCAATCAAGAGTGAAGCAACAATATCGTAAATATATTTTTTTTTCTTGATAAACTTTGAGAAAATCTTTCTAAAGTTTTTTTTTGGAGCATGGTTAAGTTTCCCTTCCCTCTATTTTCAGATGGAGAGTTTGACAAGAATTTGAAAAAAAATTTTCGAAAAAAAGAAATAAAAAAGTAATTCAAAAAAATTTTATGCACTTTTATAGATGAACGAAATAAACTCTCTCCTTACCTAGCTTCAATTTGTAAGGATTTCGTATGTATATTATTTATTGTATTTATACTTTTTAATTACCATTACAGTCAATAAACTCAATGCCTTCAAGGAAAAAATATTCAGCCTCTTTTTCTAAAAAGCTCTCTCAAAATTTTGGAATTAAACAATCAATTTTCTTTTCATTGAATCCAAATATGATTCCATTCCTGACATACCCTTAGCGATACCATATCCAAGTTTTGCCTTTTCAATGATTCCCTAATTTTATTAGTCCAAAGATTCAACCTTGATTAAGATTTACATTGTCACAATGTTCTCTGCCAATATCCAGGGCCTTTTGATAACTCTTAATACCATCATTGAAATTTTTCTAAAAATTATTTTTGTCATCATTCTCACAAAAAATCATACCTCATCAGCAAGAATTTGTCCTAACTTCAAATAAGCATCTCCTTCACCTTGTTTATTATCTCTAGTCTTGGAGAGTTTGAGATATTTCTCAACGAAAGCCATCATTCTAGTCTTATTCTCAGACATATCCCTAATTTTATTCAATCAATTTTTCCATCAAAAAACAAATACAAAGTTCCAATTTTTCCGAGGTTTCCGATTGCTATGCCTTGACTGTTTGAGTCAGATAATTCAATAGCAAGTCTGAGTGCATGTTGTTGGCATAATATCGCATTCTTTTCATCGCCTAATTATTGTCAATTGAGCCAATAATATTTCAAAAAGCTTTACCAATGCTCTGGTACAGCATACCAAGGTTGATAGAGGATGTAAACTTTCCTGCTAAATTTCCTATATCCTTGTGCTTTTCATGATACTTTAAAGCTTGCTGATACATTTCCTTATCACCCAAATCTCCTAAAAGTTGGTAATCAACCCCGAGGCAATTATAAGCAAGAGCCTCTCCTATGAGAAAATCAGAAACGTCCTGTTCAACAAAATATTTACCGTTAACATCATTAATACTGCGACATAAGCTCAAAAATTTTTTATAATAACTAATGGCTTTATTGTATTCCTTCATATTGTCATAAAGAACACCCATGCTGTAATATGCTCTGCCTTCTTCCTATTCGATTTTTAAATCAATGATTCTTCTCCAAATTACTCGAATCTTCCCGGCTCTTTTGCAAGCTTGTGCAATATATGCCAAATCCTTGAGCCTTCTTGTTGCTCCAACTTTCACCTCACTTTCAACAAAGCTTGTGAACTTATTAAGTTTGGTTGCTCTGGCGTCATGGAAAGTGACATTATTGCTATTGCTGCTGTTTATTATGGCTGATTTGTTCTGACTTTCGCCCAAAAAACTATTATCTGCAGCCTTTCTGTTTTAAATTATTAGAACAAAATTTTTTTTGAAGAAAATACCTTTTATAAGGACTTGGAGATCGGCTTTTTGGTCTTGTAGGTCTTTCACGGAGTGGAGTATTAAAGTACATTGGCAACTCGACTCTTTGAGGAGTATTAAGATCAGGCAGTCTGTTTTTCTGGTTTGCTTGTGAAAATTTCACTTGATTATACTCGGCTAGAGTCATTGTTGGTGAAAATGACATGTGCTTTGAGGCGCTCTGAGTCCTAAATAAAACTTTCAGAAGGACTAATCATATTATTGCAAACCGAAAAGAGCTGTTTAAAGCAGATTTATTGTGAGAATAAGAGATATCTCGACGTGAATGGGTGTATCCAGGTTTGGTATATGGCCTTGAAACATCGAATGAAACATTAAGAGACGTCATTGAGAGCTTTTTCAAGGATTGCTGTTTTTTTTCTCAAAAATATTAATCAAATTAAACTTGGAATAATTGTAAATAATCCTGAATTCGAACCATAAATTTCCTTATTGTTTTTTCTGTGTGTTCTCATCACTTCATGAAAAATTTTTGCAGATATTACAATTTTTTTTTGAAGTCATCTCTTTTTTCGAAAAATCATGAAAAAAAAATGGAGTCTCATAAATTCTGAGATCTTCTTTGTGCTCTCGACATTGGACTTGAACCTTTCAATCTCACAAAGGAGACGAGAAAATACAAACTCAAAAGATAATTCTTTCAAATTGACAATTTTTTTTCCAAAATTCTTTTGCATGAATTGTAAAAGTGAATCAGATAAATTTTCTTATTTCGAGAACATCCAAAATCTTGCTTGAAAATAGAATAAATTCATGAAAGGCTAATTCATATGAAATTAAAACCGTTTTTTATTCACAAAAATCTTCTATCTGCCTTGAAAAAAATTTGATGAAGAAAAAACTCATTTTCTTTCAGCAAGCTTCCCTTTCATCACCATAAACCGAAATTTCCCATAATTTCTGATTTCTGGGCAAAGCAAAAAGAAATTTTAATTTCTTGAGAGTTTGGGATTGAGAAATCATCATGTCCAAAACGCTCTTTTTGAGCTCTTCAAAATTTTTTCAAGAGTTCGATGTGTTGAAAATTGGGAGTTAGGAGTCAAAAAACAAAACTAAATAATATTTTAATGATCAGAAATTTTATTAAACTGTAAAACCACTTTTGACTTTCAATCCATAAACAGTTTTTGATCTCCTACTTTTGCGTTGCACCCAGATAGCTTCGTTTTGCTATGTCAACTGAACTATATTTCAAAAGATTGATTGATTAATTAAAAAACCCTATTTTATATCAGCTTAACATTCTTGACTGGTAGCAGACGACTTGATTAAAAAATTAGATCAGTTTTATCTGGTCAAAGTTATATTATTATTTTCGAGACTTTGTTCACCCCGAACCTCTCTCTTCCTCTGCATTTCTCCATTCTAAATATCCTCAACAAATTTAGTTGATCACTCTCTCACACGAAAATAAGGAGTTTTTCAAAAAAAATAATCTACTACATGCATGAAATAGCAAAATGACGACGATGACGTCATTAAAATGCGTGATAAATCAAAAATTAGAAGTTTAAGCAGTAATCATAAACCGTTTGTTCTCGAAGATGACGACGAAAATGAGGAATAAAGACAACGCTGATAGTATTCCCAAACCAACTCGCATGAAAATATCCTCTGATAAAATCAGAAAATTCTCAGAATCCCTTGCAGGAGGCTCTCTTACCATTGCAGAGGACGACCTCTGCTTTAAAGAGAACAAGAATTCCTCAGATGCTGTTTCAACCAATACTTCTGATAATGTTCACAAAGAAAATGACAGACCTTCGGATGGATCAGAAGACCCAGAGAGCAAAATTCGAACAACCCAGACTAGAAAACCTAATCACAAAACTTCTCTTGACGATGGCGGAAGTGATTATTCAGAGAATTCTCCAAACATTTCAGGAAAATTTGTCAAAGTGAGAATGGGAGGAGTTGAAGATACGCAACCTTTGAAACCCTGGGAAGATGATATCAATTATATCTTCTCTCAAGATCGATCAAAATTTATCGGAGAGTTTCATACGGATGAGTACAAAATTATTAGAGGTTATCTCCAAGGAAGCGGCATGCACCTTCGCATGTATTACACCAAGGTCGAGCCTTTCAAAAAGAAGCTAGCTACCATCTGTATCGTCCATGGCTTAGGAGCTCATTCAGGCAGATTTATGGATGTAAAATTTTTAGCCATCAATATTCATCCTTACTTTCATCATTAGATGGCGGACTTGTTTGCCAAAAAAGGATTTGTGGTCAACATGATTGACCTTCGAGGCTTTGGGTAATATTCCTCTATCTATACTTTTTAACCTCTCTTTTCTAGACTCTCGGGCTGTCCAAGGGCTAATGCTAATGTTACCGAACTTCACAAAGACATTGAACTTTTATTGAGACAAGCTAGCAGAAATATGCCCCTCTTTATTTATGGGCATGGTATGGGTGCTGGTCTAGTTGCCAGCTTGCTCATAAAAAATCCTTACCTTAATATTGCTGGAGTTATCCTGACTTCAGGAATGTTCGGTTTAGCTAAAGAAAGAAGAATACCTTGGCTCAAAAAATGGTTTGTTAAACTCTTTGGAGATCATCTTGAGGTAATGAGCAACATTTATGATAAGCGAGAAAATTGACTCCTCCCTCCTTAGGAAGTTGACATCAATCCAATGATGACACCAACAGGATTTACTCATAATAATTTTGATGTCAAGAAATTTCTGGATGATAAGCTTGTTGTCCATACTGTGAGTATGAGACTTATTAAAGGACTCTTTGATATGATGGATTTCATTCTTCCCAATGCTTACAAGTAACCTAGGGACTATTCTTTTCAAAATTAAATTCTCAAGATTCAAATATCCATGCCTCATCATCCATGGAAATGGTGATATCATTCACAATTACCAAGATTCAATCCGATTCTATAATAAAATTTCCAGCGAAGACAAAAAGCTCAGAATTTTCCAAGATGGTCTTCATGATATTCACCAAGACAGTGATAGTGACCTTCTCAAAGAAATTATTTCAGAATGGCTTACTTCTAAAATCAGTGCTTCTCCCAAAAAACTTGGTAAGCAAAACAAAGACTTACTTTCTTAACAGAACAATCTCATAGGTGATTTACCAAGCCTAAGATTAGGAGTTTCGCAAAGGTTGATTCCAAAAAGATTTAGAATGCTCTTAAGCGTTCTGCTCGTGATGTTATACTTCTTCCTTCTGAAAAGGTATTTCGAAAACGACTACTTTTTTCAAACTAATTTTAAATAGCTTCAGAGGACACAAACTGTATAATAACAAACTCAAACTATTTTGGTACCCAATCTACTATTTTTACAATGTAATTTCAAAAAAACATGGTTGGATGCTGTAAATGCACTCAGACAACCCAACTTTTTTCTTGAGATGGGTTTCATTGTTAACAAATACAGACTTGTAAATTGGTGAGTCTTAAAGCTGATGTTACCAACTCATTTATTTTATTAACTCTATTTAACTACATTTTGTGTTTAAAAATCTATCTAATCTATTTAATCTGATTGTTGTTTATATGTACGTAATTATTTTATTCTGAACTTTTTCGTCTCTTGAGTCAAAAAATTCAGAACTTAAAGAAAAAATCTACATATATTGTGATTGTTATTGGACCTTTTTGGATGTTTTTTCCCCATCAAAAGAAACCCTAAAAATTATTTTTCAAATATTATCTATCGAGTCCCGATGAATTTGAATATAATTAAGAGTTTTATTTTGACTCTTTGGAGAGGGATTTTTATCAAAATTAAATAAATTTGAAATAACAGATTCAATATTTGAATTTATAAGATGGATTTTGTCGTTAAGCTTGGAGAAACTGGTCTGGCTTTTCCATACACAAATATTCCCTTCACTGAAAGGTAATTTTTAAGACATTTTCTTTTCTTTTAATACTTTTAGGGTGTCTTTTCTACAGGAGAAAATACAGGCTGACACGCATATTGAGATGAAAGATCAAATTCTTTTCACAAAGAAAGGACATAAGCTCCATGGAGATGATGTCTTTAGCACCTTGGAAAAAGAAAACAACTTCCAAGCTACTGTCACCCGACTTGAGAATATGGCTAAATCAGTCTTTGTAAGAAAATTGTATAGATCATCTTCTCTGATTCAAATCTCTCGTAGACCATCTATGTCTTTGATCAGAAAAAGATAAATGCCGATCATAAAAATGCCGCCAGAGATCGAGCCCAACCATACTTTATGGAAAGCAACGAGGAACTCAGAGACTACTGTATCCTCTCTCGATTATCCAAAATTTTTCTCATTTTGAATTATAGTGACCTCAGCCAACATTATTGATAAGGACTATACCTCAAGCTTCCAGTCACAAATCACTGACGCTACTGTCACTGATACTATCAAAAGAGCCAATCCGACTATTATTGACCTCGATAACAAAGTCTTTGGCACGTACTTGAGAATTAAAGTAAGTAGAAAGAATTTATTTCTCCTTAGAGTTTTCTTAGAAAAAATTCCTTCAATATAAAACCAAGGCAAGAAAAGCTGAAAGATTGATCAAGGAATCTGAGAATCAGCTCCAAACTTTCGATGTCCTTTTAAAACATGCATCCATCAACTACAAGTGAGAATCTTCTTTGTTTTGAAAACTGTTTGACTCAATCTCTTCTTTTAGCCCTTGTAAAAATAAAAAGAATGAGGTCTTCAAAAGATTTTTGCAGAATCAAGAAAAGAATAATGTCACTCTCAAAAAGTTTGAAGAAAGTCTTGAAAATGTAATAATAAACCTCCTGATCTTTAGCTAATATATTTTCCTAGTTGAAAAGAATTGAACTTCATGACTCTCTCAAGACTGAAAAACAAAAGTGTCTTCTTGATATCTATTTCAGCCCAGAAGCAATGTATAGATGGCGCAATGGCTGTGTTGAATTCCAAAATAACATCAAAGCCAAAATCGACAGATACTCTGGCGTTATTAAAAACATCAAGAAAAAACTCAAAGATGAAAGAGACCAAACTATCAATTTAGTTCTTGGCCAATTCCATAACCAAGCAAGTGGAGTTGACTCAGCCGCTCAAGAAGGCGAAGCATGTGTCTTGAACATCTTTAAGAAATGCTACGAAGGTATTTTATCTTTCCATTTTCTCCCTCATGTATTGGTTAGAATATAAATCTATTCGCGAAACACTTGAAAGCGTTGCTCAAAGCCCAAATAGTGAAGAAGAAAAATTAAGTAGTGACAATTGGAAAAGCTTGGAAGAAAAGAATTGGGAAGAAGAAATGACCATTTGCGATGAAAATATCCAAAAGATGGACAAAATCCTTGAACAAATCTTGAAAATGAAACAAAACTTTGAAACACAAATCTTCAGCTTCTATAAATTCATCATGAAGTGCTCAAGTGAACTTCACACTGTCGCTAATGAAAAAATGAAACATCTCAGTGAAGAATTAGATAAACTCGAAAAAGTATTTTTTTCTAATAGTGAATTATTTTTTCTCACCATCTTTTCTCAAGGAATTTTCTTATCTTTTGAATCCAAGTTATTTACCAGGAGCTTATCAATCTTCTCTTGCCGAAGTCAGCCGTAGAAGAGAATTTGCTCTGACTTTTGAAAGAAAGCTTCGAAAACTTCAAACGTTGACAGAAAATGAAAAAGAACTCAGAAAAAAGTTTTTAGCTCAGTATGGAAGAATTCTTCCTTGTGAATTTATTCCACAACTGAAACATATGCCACCAATTATTACAGTTGAAAATGCCGATACTGATGCTAGTCTTCCAAAAATTGATGGTTTCCACAAGTTGGAAAGTAGCCAAGGTTCCACCAGCAATGATAGTGCGAAAAAAGAAAAGAGACAGATTGAAGAATTAGAGAGAGCAAATCATGAATTGAAACAAGAGATTCAGAGACTTCAAGCTGATGGTGACCTTAAAAGGCGACTTGAAGAAATGACTCAAGATTTCCAGAATGAAAGAGAAAGAAACAAAGGTCTTAAGGCAAAGTTAAATGATCTCGAAAAACAAAAACTTGCCAAGTCTCTCCAAAAAGAAAATTACCGCGATAATGCCTCTAAAGAAATGGAACTCCAAAGTCTTCGCGATGACTTTGAGCAATTGAGCAAGCTCAGCAGTGGAGTCCTCTCTTCTATTGAAAATTATTCTGATCTCAACAGTCAAAGCGGCTCAATGAAATCTGGCAAAGAAAATTCCAGTCAATTGTCCAACAGCGAAAAGAATCTCAGTCAAAAAGTTACAGTCCTCAGTGGGTTAGTCCAACAGGTCACTAAAAGCTCTTTTGACATCTTCTGCAAAAAACTTGGCGAAAAGCAAAAGAAATTCGATGATGCCAGAATGAAGTATGAAAACCTCTTGATGAAGAGCCAGGAGGATCTTCAAAGACAAGGAACCCAACTGACCGCTCACTACGAGGAAAGGTTGCACGAACTCAACCAAAAGTATAATGACATGCAAAGAAAAATGAGAGATGTCCATGATGAATTGAAAAAATCCCAGGATCTCTTGGCTGAACAAAAGAATGAATATCTCGAAAAGTCCAAGAATCACCAACTTGAGATCGAACAGATTCGAAAGGATGTCAAGGTTAAATCAGATATGCTCAAATCAAAAGATGATATGATTAAAGTCCTCAGTGAGGGTAAAAATGCTCATATCAAACAAATTGCTGAATTTAAGGATAAAATGGAGCAGTTTGAAAAGAAGATCAAGTTAGAACACAGCGAAGTTCTTACAAACATTCACAATCTCCACAAACAAGATATTGAAAAACTCAAAGAAAAAATAAAGGGACTTGAAACCAAAACTGGAAACAAAGAAATCGAACTTGAAAAGGCAAAGTCCAATCTTGCAAATGAGCAGAAAGAAACTAAAGTCAAGGATGAAGTTATTAGAAAGCTCGAAACAGAATTAGAGTCCCTGAAAGAAGAACTCGAAAAGGCCCAAAACGAACTCAAGGGCTATCAGAATAAGATAGAGAATATGGACATTGTCATGAAAAACAAAACCGTCGAACTTGACGAAAAAGAGAGAAAACTCCAGGAACTCATCTCTGAGAAGAAGACCATGAATGATGATCTCCTCGCTTACAAACAATTCAATAGCGAGCTCAATAAAAATCTTCTGGAACTCAAAAAGAAAAAGGAAGCAGAAAAGAACCTCTTGAAGGAGGAGAACGAAAAGCTATTGCATGAAATTGAAAAGAAGAAGGTTGAAATCACAAACCTTAAAGAACAAATCGAAAAAATTGATCAAGAAACCAAATCCAAAGCCGAAGCGATCAGCAAGCTCTCTGAAAACCAAAATGCTGAAAAGGTCAAGATCGCCAGTCTCACTGAGGAATTGAACAATAAAAACATTGAACTCAATGCTCTCAAAACAAAGCATGATATATTCTCTCTTGATCTAGAAAACAAAGTCAAAGAAAATATCATCTTGACCCAAAAACTCGAGTCTTTCAAGCTCGAAAACGATAAATTATCAAATGACCTCCAGACGTCCTCTGATGCTCTCGCTGCTGAAAGAAATACGACCAGAGATCTCAAAAACAGACTTGAAGATGCCAGAAAAGCTTATGAAAAATTGAAGGCTGAGTCTGATGTCAAGCTGAAACAATATGAAGAACTCGAGCAAACCATCAACGAACTCAACGCCAAAATTACCAAAGGAAAAGAAAACCTCGATAAAATCAAAAAGGAATATGAAAATCTCATCAAACAAACCAATGAAAAGGAACAGCAAGAAGAAAGCATCAATTTCGAATTGAACCAACAAATCTCTTTATTGAAGGACGAAATAGTTTCAAAGACAGGTGAAATTGAGGAATTAGTCACTGAAAAAGAGGAAACTCAACTTGAATTATCCAAACTCAAAGAGCAAAACGATTCATATGCTCGAAATATCCAAGAAAACGCAGAAACCATAAGTAGTCTCAAAGAAGACATCCAAAACAACCAAAATATTACCAATGAAATGCAAAAACAACAGGCATGTTACGAAGAAGAAATCAAGAATAAACAACAAGAAGTTGACAAACTCAGAGATGGAAGTGAAATTCTCAGCCAACAACTCGAAAAAATCAATGGAGATTATAGAATTCTCACTGGTGAACTCGAAGCAAATAGAGAGAGTGCGAATGCTGCTCTTGTTGAACATAAAGATAGTCTACGCTCAAAACTCGATTATCTCAGGTATCAATCACTTGAAAATTTATTGTTATTAATTTCCCCTCCATTAGGCTTGAAAAAGGAACTAGAGTCTTGTTTATTCCTTATTCATCCGGTATTTATGTACCGTTCACTCTTCGCCAGTACACCAACAAAGAAATTGAATCTATTCTCAAGAATGGAACTGCAAATCTTGGATCAGACATCTTTCACAATATTGAAAAATCAGTCAAATCAGACTTTTTCTTGGATCTTGATGGTCTCAGCCAAGCTTATCAAGACATCCTCAGGTATCTATGATCTTTTTCCAATTTATTTATCTTTTGTAGAAACTTTTCTTTACTTATTGTTGGAACGGTTAAAGATATAAAGAAGAAGCTCAACACAGAGATTAACCCTGATCAAGAATCAAACATGGTAGAAATCGAGAAAATCGATTACATGATGGGCTTTGATGATGAAGAAGAAATGCTCCTCAAAAACTATGTCGAATAAAAATAAACCTACTTCCTTTTATAACTACACTGTATTTTTCGTTTATTCTCTATATTATTTTATTATTAAATTGTAAATATATACATTAAAACGTATATTTTGTGCTTGGTTTATCAAAGTTTAATATTTCAAATTCCGTTTCTGGCCTGCCGAATTTTTCTGAAAGATTTGTCAGTCATTCATCAAAATTTTATCTCTTTTCTGCTAAAAAAAGTAGTTTTATTTCCGAACCAGAAATCAATAAAAATCAAAAAACTTTACTGAATTGCCTATATTGCGCCAATTAATTATTTTAATTAATTTTACTTTTGAAGACGAGAGCAGTAGCCTTCAGTCTCAGAAAATGGCTCAATGATTTTTCAATATTTTATGGGAGAAAGAAAGGGGTCTCTTTTTCTCAGTTATTAAAAATTTTCTTTTACTGAGGAAAACGCTCACCTCATCGTAAAATTCAAATTTTCACAGAAATCAGTTTTTGTCTGGAACGCTGACTGAACAACTCTCAATATTTTTCTGAGTTAATATCAACTAAAAATTAAAACCTTGAAAAAAAACTCTCATGTCAATTGACCAGATTAAAGGCCTTCCAACTGAGGTTTTTGAAATACCTCAATGGCAAGATGCTAATTATACTGAAGGGCCTGAGGAAGATAAGGCGATCTCTTTAGGAGAGATTATGGACCAGAATTTTTCACGCAACTCCATAAATCTTGATAATTCCCCTCATGAATCCCCCGAAGCAGAAGAAAAAGTTGACACACTCTCCATGATCATGTCCCATGGGTCGCCAGTTTACCAAGTTCAAGTCAAAGGAACTTCAGACGATGACTTTTCTCTACACCCAGAAAAAGACCCATTTAATCTTCAGCCAACCTTGAGTTCGTCAAAAAATGAACTCCACCTCAACTTGGAAAAACAAATTCCAGATTTCGATAGCAATCATAGTCAAAACGAAAATTCTCCAACATGGAACTTGAATACACAAGAAATAAGGTCGGAAATGCAAAACCTAGAAAACCGAGATCTTGCTCGGAATCCAGTAGGAAAGGTTAGAAAGGATTTCAATATCTCGACTCTAATATGTCAATAATAGTTTGCAACAGCATCCTCTGCTTTCCAAAAGTATTCTGAGAATAAGAAAGATAAGTCACCATTCGAAGGCTTGCCATCTAATATAAAAATCAATAGACACGCTTCAGAGTAACCAATCATGAGAATTCAATTCTTAGTAATCTATAGAGCAAGTAATACTCGCAAAAAGTGGGCAAAGCTCGGACATGTTATTCATTCCCTTGCCCTCCTTAAAAGAGAAGAAGTCAAAAATATAATTCGTTCAGTATTTTCTTTCTCATTAGGGTCCTTCTAAACAAACTCTCAGGATGATATGAACGATGAGATCACGAGTTTCAAAATTGGTAAAGTTAAAGCTGCTTCTGAAAGAGACCAAGACTTTGTTCTGGTAAATTCATTTGAATTAAAGTATAAAACTGAATTTTCTTTTAGAAAAACAATTTTGAGGGTGATGCATTTGACCTTGTCAGAAGAGTCCAACTTTTCTGTGACTGTGCCGCAATTGGCTCTCCAGAGCATATCAAAATGATGGCCAAGCTCATTGAAAGAGATCCAAAAAAATTTATGATCGAACCAAATGATCCACAACACTTGCTCAATAAAACAAATAGCCAAGGTTGGTCACCATTGTATATTGCTGCCAAATACGGAAATCTTAATGTGGTCAAACTTTTAATCGAAAATAAAGCAAATTCTCAGCTCAAATGCAGAGTAAAACCAACAATTTTCTTTGAAAAAACTCATCTCTTTAGATTAATCCAAATCACAGTAAAGAGGAACTCCCGTTAAAAGTCGCCACAAAATGGGGACACGCCGAGGTTGTTGACTATCTTTTAAAGAACGGAGAATACGATAAATCTGTCCTTAAATCATGCATCAAAAAATCCCCAAATCCATCAGTTCGAGCAATTCTGGAAAAATATCAAAAAGAAGCCCTTAGAAGCAAATCTGAAATGAATATTTTCAGTAAATGGTTTCTCAAATAACCAATCACTCACAGATATGAAATTTTCATTATTTATTATTCAGCTCTGAAGAAAATCACCTTCGTGCAGAGGGTGAAATTCAAGCTCTACACACACTTTTTACTCTTTTAACAGTCACCCAATGTTTATAAAATTTCCTTCATATGAAAGAATAATTTATTCAAATTATGAATGAATCGTTTTAAATATCCATCTTTGTATTTTTCCATCTCATCTCAGATTATTTTCTTGAAAAAATCTCTTTCAACAATATATAAAATAAATATTAATTCAATTTTTTACAAAGATTTTTAAAAACTATTTACAAATGAATGAATTCTTTATTGAAATTCCATAGTTAGTATTGAGGTTTAAAACGTAAACTCTCCATGATGACTTCTTTTCTTAACTGTTTTTTACTCCGATTTTCTTCTTCAAACCAATTTACTCTTCTTTGAATCTTGTTTTCGACGACAAAAGGTTTTTTTTCACTTTTGCTAAATGAAGTTGGCTTTCGATATCCTTCAAATTCCACTGATGTGCACAACTAAAAGAAATAAGTACCAAAAAAACAAATTTTGTACATTGATTTGGCCAACGATTTTATTTTCATCTTTGGGACTAGACAAATCATACCAGCATCTCATTCCTCTAATTGGTCCTCCTTTGCTAAGCAAAATGGGAAGATTTGGCAGAGCTTGAACAAGACTTATTCTGCAAACTCCATAGAGTGTGGTGTTGTCTATTTTATCTTTTTGAGGGAGTTTCTTGAAAAACACCTGAACCTCTAATAATTCTTCATTGTACAGCTTACAAAATAGATTAGAGTCCAGAATAGTTTCTCCTTTAAAACTCAAATTAGCACTATCACTTCGAAAAGGAACCTTGAAATAGATTAGTGGAAAAAACGATATAAAATGAGTTACAAAGCACGAAAATAGTTCAATAGTGTCTTTACTCCGAGACCCAAGAGATTTTCTTGTTCTAAAAGTTATCTTGCAGCAAAAGCTGCCCTTTTCCATTTGCCTAACGAGAAAAAATTAGTCTAATCCGAACAATAAAATACTGGATATTTTTGATCATCCCAACGTCAATTATGAACTTTGCCTTTGTTCCTGGCTGATTTTGCAAATTCATTGATGATGGTGGTGGTGATGGAGTTATCTGAGTTCTGACTTTCCCCAAAGTAAAACCTGCTTGATTCATTGACAAATCCTTTCTGTCTTTTTGGGCTTCAGAAAAAAACTTTGTTTTCTCAGCATTTTGGTCAATTTGTTTTAATTGGAGGAATTCTGATGATGGTGGCCTTATTGAATTCTTGGAATGGCGACTGTCAAAGAGCCTTTTGCTAATGCCAGAATAATTGGATCTCTGTGAAAATCTTCTATTCTCATTACATTCACTTGACCACAAGCTAATTCTGGGCTCATTCTGGCTCATCACCTGCTGTTGGCTGTGTATACTTGTTGATCTCATTGATTTAACTGTCTCTCGCTGATTTGTCACCAAAGGGCTCATCGACCGACTCTGAGGGGCAAATGAATTTCTACTCTGATTGTGGGTTGACCCTTCAATGTATAATAATAACAGTTTTGAAGAATTGCTGAGCTCTTCTTTCATCTTTTCGGCTGGTTCTGATTTTTCAACAACCTTTTTCGGGACCTCGCAGTCTTCAATCAAGTCTAAATTCCACCAATCATCCGTATTGAGCGGACTATATTGTGTTGGTTCTCTGCTTTTTATAACGCGGGAAGGCGTCTTGAGAACACAGCCTGTCGGCCTCTGAGTAGTATTTTGTGTTAAAACTCGCTCACTCTTACTTTTCATCACAGAACTTTCTTCTTTGCTTTGAATCTGAACCTCATTCTTTGAAGCTGACTCAAAGGCTTGCATAATATAATCAGCATAGCTCTTCTGCTTTTTGTGAGTCTGGTAAGCTTTAAAAAATGATAATTCCAGCAGAATTTGAGCTGTTGGGCGCTTATTCGGGTTAAAAATTAGCAGCGATGTTAAAATCTGGGTTTCGCCTTTTGAAAGGTTTTTTGTCAATTCTTGGATCAGAGGTGAATCTTGCTCCTCTTTTTGATACTTTTCAAAAGCTTCTTTATATGATATACTATCCATATAATAAATCTCTTGGCGACTTGGGAACTCCAGCACCTATTGAAGAAAATGAGTGAATATCTCTAGGTTGAATGATTTTTTTACTTTGAAGAATATAGATCTCAAATCCTTATGATCGATTGATTGAAATAGTGGCGTGGCAGTCGCAAATAATTCTGCAAATATGCAACCCAAAGACCATAAATCACTTGCCGTATTATTCTGGTGATGGATATCTTGTCTCTCACAGGTTTCAATGCTCTCTTCTGTCATGAAATATGAATCTTCTCCTAAATTTTTCATAGGAGCTCTCAAAAGCTGCTCTGGAGCCATATACCAACACTTTGAACTTGGTTTTGATTGATCTGGACAGTCCTTGGCATTCATTTCAAAAGGCCTTAACCGAACAATGAGCTCGTTTTCAACCCAGATATTCTTTGGACAAAGTGCGAGGTGTGCAAATCCTAAATTATGCAAATCCTTGACTGTCGAAACCAAATTCTGAAAAAGCTTTTGCTTCCAAAAATGATCAAAATCATCCTTTTGTAGTAACTTTGAAAGCTTTAGGCATTTATCTTCTGAATTACAAGAGTAAGGCTCCACTGTGTATAGATAATACTCTATTTGAATCAAGATTCCCACTCAATCACCTCAACTTACCATCATCTTCGATAGAAATGAATATATTATTGGCCAGGATTATTCCTTGCCGAAGTGCTTTTATTAAAGCGAAAAATCTCTGCTGTTGTATCCTATCTTCTCTAAACAACGATTTGTAAATCTTGACCCATTCTCTTGAATTCCTCACGGTCCCAATCAGGACACTATAGCCAGATTTGTGCTTTTCTAGACAAAATTTATTCATTTGTTGCCGACTGTTCAACTACCTCGATGAATTTCATAGTCTTTGAGGATGCTTGAACTATCCTTCACAATGTAGTCACCAAGCGTATACGTCCTCGATAGAATTCTGCTCATAAATATAATTTAAGAGTATTCCTTTTAAAATAAGTTGCAATAACGAGCTTTTAACCGGTAAAAGCCTCAAATATTCTCTCATTAATTCAATTTAATTTGCCTTACCTTAAAACTATATAAAAATTTTTCCTCAACAAAATCGATCGATTCCCACTTTCTTTGTCCTCTTCTTGCAGTCACTTCAGTTGTTAAAATTTATTGCTGAAACTGTTTCTTATTTCATTCAAAAATTTCTTTCTCAAAAAAAAAATCAAATCTCCTTTTTACCATCCCAACGTCTACAGAAATCCTTGTAAAAAAAGTTGAAACCTAAATTTTCAATAGGACCCTTAATTTCACCAAAAAATCCTTTTCTCTGCCTACCATATTCAGCTGCCAGATCTGAGATCATCATTCTGAACCAAGACAATAGTAACCTTATCTATCATTGTAAGTGGGAATGGAAAGAGAAAATAGATCTCAAAAATTCTTAGAACCCAAATCTCTAAAATAACCTCTGTATAAATTTCAATCCCTTTTGGACTCTTTAAAATACAGTATTTTGAAAAAGGTTCTGAACATGACGAAATTCTGTATTTTCATGACTCGTTTTCAGAATAAATAGAGATTGGTATAGTGTTGTACAAGAAATTAATATGGCTATTTGAAAATCATTGTGAAGAGAAATCTTCTCTAAATTTTTTACAAGCAAGTTACAAATTTATTTATCAAATATATTGTTATAACTATGCTCATCCAAGACTCCACTTACATTTGAGATTTTCCATCCATGATCAATTTGCTCCTTTGAATGAGTTTTTAGGATTTCTTCAGAATAAGCCAAAATCATTGGTTCATCTTTGAATTTATTCTGAGTAGTGAATTGAACAACGCATTTTTCATAAGTATTCCCCTCTTTTCCATACAAAACACGGTTAGAATTTGGGTCAACGACTACAACCTTTACATCAGTATTGAAGAGCACATCTACAACTATAATCGATGATGTAGTCGACATTTTCATTATGCCCTCCTTTGGAGAGAACAAAATCTTCTTAAAATGTGTCTTTTCCATGAGGTTCTGAATATCATATTTCTTCAGGTTCTCTTCTTTATATGTGACTCCAAAAAGCTGGTCATACTTTAGCAAACAATCCACGCCTGTATACGACACTTCTTCTTTTTGGAGTTTAACCTCAAGCTTTTCCATCTTTACATCATTCACAAACTCCTTTAATTCCTCCAATATCTTTGGCTTTGTTATTTGACTAAGAGTATTGAAGTCCTGTTTAGCGAGGAGTAGCTTGAAGTAATCATGCCCGAGAATTAAACTTTGAAGAACTTTATCAGAGATTGCGTTGCTTTTTATAACTTCTTCTTTTTTATGCCAGTTCAGATTGAAATCCTTGAAAGGATAGTTGTATATAACAAAAGATCTGCTCGGAGTGTAAATCAAGCTTCGAAAAACAGCTTTTTTACAAAACATCAATTTCACCTCAATTTATGATTTATTTAATAATATTCTGGGTCTTCAAAATCGACGTTCAATTCGTGAAATATCAAGAAAAGTAAAGAGCGTGAAAAGACTTTGTTTGAACGAATCAAGACCTCAGTATGCTTTTTGAGCTCTCATCAACAGATCTGATACAATTAACTTTCTTCTTAATACTAAAATTAGGAAAACAAACTCCAATATAAAACTAATCGAAGTTTGATGAACATTTTTGGTAGCCGAATATTATTCAGCGCGTTGCTTCAATTAAAAAGAAGAAATGTATTTAACCTTTTCAAAATCTCACTTGAGGATAAAAAAAATCATATGACGAGAAAGACTTTCAGTTTCCCAGCAATTATATATTTTCTCGAATTTTGCGGGATTGAAAGGAAAGAAAACTATAAAAATAATCATTTTCAGACTTTGACTCTATATTTTGGAAATATAAATTTTATTTCGTGAAAAATATTCCTTTCACAAATCAATAAGATGATCACATTGTCACTCATTGCAAATAATCAATTTGAATAATCATTTTCAAGAAAATCTTCGAATTTCAGAAATAAAATAGCAATCTTGTTTGGTGACTCTAAACTCTAGTGTTGGAATATATTTGATAGAAGATCGAAAGGGGTATCTTGGGAATTTTTTTCCCAGAAAATTTTGGAAGCTAAAATTTCTTTGAATAATTCTGGCCTTTTGGACCTATTTCAAAAGAATAAAATTTTGTTTCATAGGGATCAAGAAAGTCAAACCCTATGAAATCGTGTCTTAAGCTCGAAAGCGATTTAGGCGGTACTATATTTGGGGTTTGATGTCAGAATGTATCAAACTTTAGACCATTCTACGTTTTCTTTTCTTAGTTAATCAAAATTAAAAATTGCTCAAACTTAAAGCGCCCACGTTTTAGAATTTATTATATTTTACTTCACCTTCAAGTGATCGTTCAAAGATGTTCAAAGCTTCTTGTTTTAGTTCATATCTCAGGTTCCTTGGTTCTTACGATATTAAGAGTTGGAAAAAAAAAGAACCTAATGGAGATATCAGGTTTGAATAGAATGGGCGGGTTTTGGTAAAACAAAATAGGTGGTCAGATAATTTTTTTTGGACGAATTAGTCGAATTAATGTTCGAAAATGAATCCAGGATCCTGATTGGTCAAGACAAAACAACATTTCATACATCAACGATATCTTGGTCTCCTCGAAAATATAAAACATTTCTAAAGTCCTTTTTTAACAAAGTACGCGAGTCATGATTAACAACGAACTCTTGAACAAAAACCATCTTTACTTCAAGCCAAAGTCAAACGTGCCAGCCTTTTTAGTCAAGACCTTTGACATTCTTGAAGTACCGCTCCTTCTCCAATCTCGTTCTCATTTTTCTAGAATTCTGCGCATTTTGACATCATTTCTTGGAATAAAGAGGGAAATGCCTTTATTGTGAAAAACATAAATGAGTTCTCTGAAAAAATTCTGCCCAAATACTTCAAACACAACAACTTTTCTTCTTTTGTTCGCCAGCTCAATATGTACGATTTCCACAAATCTAAGCAAGATAACAAAGAAAATGAATTCAAACACAAGCTATTCAGAAGAGGCCAAAGGTAACGAGATAATTCCATCATTTTCATTCTAATTATTCTAGACATCTCTTGAGCGAAATTAAAAGAAAGGGGTCAGATCATCACTACCACGAAGAGCAAGCTTTAGGAGCTGAGAACCGGAATATGAACTTCAACAAACCCAGAAAAAATTCGGATCAGTTCAATGACGAGCTCAGTTCGGTCAAAACCCAGCAAATGGAATTAGAAAAGCTTGGAAAGGTCATCTATACACAAAATACACAACTCCTCAATGAAAACAAGCTCCTATGGGAAGAGCTCAACAGAAACAAGTAAGTTATTCGAGGTTATTTGGATTCTCAATCTATTTCTCAGAGAAAAGTATGACAAAAAAGTTGAAAAGCTCATGATGTTCGTATATTCAATCATGAATCAATCAGGGAAAGATGCCTTGGGATCATTATCTGCAATGAAAATACTCCCTAGCTCAGGTATATTCTTTCGAAAATGGAATTCAAGTCTAATTAATCATTTAAACAAGATTCCTCAATTCATCTCCAAGAAAATCAAGCTCAAAACCAGAACATCACAACATCAGAGGATCAGAAATCTCAAGAACAACATCAAAAATCACCCCAAAATCTTCCTCCACATTCCAATGTTTCGACACTCCCAAACACCCCAGCAAACCCTTTCCTGATGGCAAATCCAAATCTCATGAATGGCCACTTCATGCCCAATCTTGCTATGCCAACCTATAACGCTCAACCTTATTTCTCAGAGAGCAGCAGTTCTTCTTCTCAATACAACAATAACCATACTGCTACCACTTCTGGAAATGTTTACAGAAGAGAAAATCCTAAATTATCAAGACCAGTCCCAAATGTGGATAGTTCTGAAAGTCAAGAATTTAAAGGTACGTTTATTCGAGTTTTGATCCAATCTCTAATCTCTTTTTAGAAAATCCTGTTAAACTCTTGAAGAAAGATTCAGAAATTGCCCCACAAAGTACTCTTCAAGCAGGAAGCTTTCCAAGCCTAGGAGCTTTTGATGATCCTTCCAAGTTTGAAGAGCTCCCCTTTTCTTTGAATATGAGCAGAGGACCTTCTTACAACGGTGGAGATCTTGGATTTTCAAGATTTAATTCCTTCAATATTCCTCGAATCCCCAGCTCTGGAGATCCTAATTTCTCTCAGTTTGGAAATATGTACATACACAACCTCAGAAGTAATGGTGAAAATTTTGGGCTCAATTTGGGCAAAGTGAGTATTTTTTACATCTCTATTTTTACTAATGAATAATTTAGACGGAATCTGAAGGCTTGGGCAAACTTGATACACCTCATGAAACTGGCGCTTCATGTTTCAGTCCAAGCGCTTTTATGCACAATCAAAGTGGAATCGGATTAAAGGAAAATGGTATAAACAAAACTGACTCCAATTAAAGACTCTTTGGGCCAAGCTTTTAAAGGAACTAGAAATATTCCAATTCTTTAGTTCTCTCTCTTTACTTGTTTATTATGGCTGGCGCTTCCATTAATGCATCAATGGAGGTTCATTCTTACTCTTCTTTGCTTTGCTTCTCAGCTTCTCACTTCTCAAATTCTTTAACAAAGCTACATTATATAAAGATACATTATTCCCTTTTTGTAAATATCTTATCTTTCTGAAAAACCTATCAATTTATTTCCCCTGCTTTCTTTGTCATTATTCTCTTCTTTACTCCTATCTTGTATTTATGAATCATTTTATATCGTACAACGTTATGAAAACAAATTTAATTACTTCTCAAAAAATCAAATTCTTAATCAAGTCTAAACTAATAAATCAGAACCAAAAATTCCAAAATTCCAAACAGAAATAAAAAGTTTCAACCTTAAAATATTATATTATGAGACGCTGCAATTTTAAACTTCTCACTCAATCTCTTGGAAATTGAAAGGATTTTTCGAATTTAAAATCTCCCAAGAAATATCATTTTGAGCATCCTTTCGGGTCAAAAGGATTAACTTCATCTTTTTATGATAGGACTAACTCCTGTGGATTAAATTCGAATCAAGCTTTAAAAATCTCTATCTGAATCTCTTGAAAAACACGTAGAGAAGATATTTTCTGACTTGATACGATGGATTGATTTGAAAATGAAATAAAGAAACCAAATTATACCAAATGAATAAATAAAAAATTTCTTATTGATTATAGATGATAATATAACTCTTAGTGATACTCTAATTTAACAAATCGCGTACATGCACAAAGACGTTCACGAAAACTCAAAGTTTTCTCTTTATTATCGATCGATCGAGATTTTATTGAGCATTAAATTTGAGAGGTTAATGTCATCGCTATTGAATATATCTTGAAATAGATGATAAAATGCTTTTCTTCTTAAAATAAATAATTGCCATTTTTGGTCATTTTTGTTGATAATTCTTTCAAATTTGAATCCAATTGAAGTCAGAGGCTCTTGGATGGCCTCATTTGTTGTCAACCATTCAAAAGACATTTTTTCCAATTTGTATGTTTTGAACAAGTAATCAAGGACTCTGACTGTTAGTGGCACAAACATGCCCATCTTGCGATAAACCTTCTGAACAAAATATTTCGAGATCTGCACAGAACTTTGTTTGTTCTCATCCCAGACAATCTCGCAAAATCCAAGGTCCAAGCTTGTCTCTTTGTAAGTCGCTTCAATCAAAAACAGGGAGCTCTTATGCACAAAGTCTTTATAGAAATGCAAGCTTTCCTTGAATGCTTCGAGTTCCATTCTCGGCAGCGCTCTCCATTTCTTATTTCCAAACAGATTGGATCCTGCACTAAATTTGCTATCTTGGGTTGTTGAACGACTGCTAATTTCTCGGTCAGCAAGAGTAGCAGACTTTGAGGACGATTCATTATTTAGTAATTGTCTTTTACTTGAAATTGCAGGTAAAAATCCAGATGGAGCATCCAGCGAATCATACTTGAGATTATTTAAATTGAGCTGGCCCTCTCCTAAAGCAACACTATGAGAGACTACTGTTGTATAGATTGTGTATTGCCCTGGAAAAACATTTTCAAGAAGAAAAGGATCATTTTCTGCAGTCAAGAGATGTATGCATTTTTCAAGGAGTTTAGTACCATATCCTACAGTGAATTTTAGGCTGTATTTCTCCCCAAAGTCTTTTATCTGGGCAAAGTTTAACTTCTTTTTGCGCATCTCATCAATAGGAGCTAAATCCAAATGTCTATCGTTGAAGAGTTTGGGCTTCTTAGGAGCCTTTTTTGAAAAACTGGATTTATTCTTCAGCTTCTTGATCAACAGCATGTCTTCTTGTCTCCCAATCGACTTGTCCAAAGAGATTCTTGTATCACGACTTAGTCCCCCCTTATGGGCCAATTCTTCCTTAATTGGGCTTAATGACCTCTGATGATACTGCATTTTGGAACTCCTGTCAATTGTTGCTAATTCCTTTGGAGAGAAGGTCGGAGTCATTGAAGGTGGCTTCTGATATCCAGGTATTGGCTGTAAATATGGTCTTTTTATAGAATCTGCAAAATAAAGGGGTTCGATTGATTGTGAATGAATCTTCAAGTCCCTAGATCTCGAAACTGAAAACCCAGTCGCTTTGGAAGGGCTATGCATGGGTGGTTTATTTGTTAAGTGATAATTCTGGGACATCAACATTTTGCTTTCTTGAAATTTCTTTGATCGATTTTTACAAGTTTTAAAAAAAATAAAACCACACTAAGGATAAACCATGGAGAAATTATTAAAACATAATAAATGTCATCATCACCAGTCAGTACTCTTCATTCTGTAAATTAAGAAAAAATCAACAGTAAGTATTCAAGGTTGTATGCATAAGAATTCTTTTCTCAAAAGAGAGAAATAGGGATAAATTTTTCGATTCGGCTATTTTGGATGAGCAAACGTAAATTAATCTGATGTTATTCTTATTAAAGGCAGTAAAAAATTTTTTAAAAAAAGGAGTTTCATATTTTTTATAAAAAAATACTTTAATTATCTTCTGTTCTTTTTTGATAGCAAATTGTTGTAATCAGGATGTTCTTTTTCACATTGTGAGTGAGTGGACCTTCTGTCCTAAAAATTATTATTAAAGTTTAAAATCACAAAGGCTTTTTTTACAACCCCGTCTCTGATTGATTTGTAGTTTAAATTATTCGATAAATTTCAAGAAAAACTCATTTCATTTTCACTTTGTTTTGAATCAATAAAATAATTTATTAGAATGCGAAATGCTGAGAATCTAAATAGGACATACATACACAAGAATAAATCAAATATAAACAAATTTTTCAACTCCTATTTCAAGTTGAAAGATTCAGATTTTTTAAAAACAAAATAATGTCTCAAGGGAATCACGCGGCTTTAAGTTTAGCAGTGGTTAATTTTTCATTGACCATATGTTGGAGTTTTTCTTTTTCACAGGCCTTGACATACCCAAAATATTTTTGATCTTCTAATTTGAACCCTGAACTTGTCAGGGTTTTTTCAAAGAATTCTTCAATATTTACACAATCAAGTATTTCATTAGCATGCCTCATGATATCACCAAATCCATTTTCCTCTCTTGTGATCCCTTTGTTCCAAGCTCTATCCCTGAGATCTTCAGCATAATTAACGAGAGTAGACTGGAAAAATCTTTGATCAAGTTTATCGTTTCCTGAAAGCTCTCTTTCGAATGCAGGGTCCTTGAGTAAATCATCAACAGAAAAATCATTGCCCATTGCAGCGGATAAAGTCTCGATTTCTCTTTTAACGAGCGAAGTATAGACAATAATCTCTTCAATTTCTTCACTCAAATACCTTGAAAAGACAAGGAACTCATCAGAAATTTGAAAATCTTCCCAGTTTGGCAAGTGCTTGAATTTCGAATTGGGGTTCTCAATTGAAATCTCTTTTCTCAGAGCCTCAATCAGACTGTGGGCCTTCTTTAGTAAGAGGTACACAGCGATTACAACCTTGTTTCCTATGTTTTGCTCAAGCGCAGCTCGAACAGTATTCATTATGAAAACAGATTTATTCCTTTCTTTCATCAACACTTGCATGATCTTCTCCTCAAAGGAAGGTTTTGGTGGCTGCTTTTCAATATTTTTGTTACCCACTTCGGCATTGTTAGAACCTGTGGTATTCTTTCCTTCGTTGGTATTGTTTTGCGTTTTCACGGGTTGCACATTATTGTCAAGGGGTCTCAAGATTAGAGATTTTTCCTCTGGAATATTTATCTTATACTCTAAAAGCTCATTCCAGTCAATTCTATTCCTATGATCCAAAACCAGCATTCTCCTCAAGAGATTTTCGGTGCTTTGTGATATATTGTTAATTTCTCTTGGAAAAGTCAATGGTTTCTTATCAATCTGATAAATAAGCCCAGCCAATGATTTATCTTCGAAGGGACAAATTCCAAAAAGTGTTTCGTACAGTACCACACCTAATGACCAAATATCTCCTTTAATATTGTAAGGGAAGCCTTTGAGGATCTCAGGAGCCATGTATATTGGGCTTCCTACCATTGTGAAGGTCAGCTCTTGAGGGCCAGAGACTTTCTTGCAGAATCCAAAATCAGCAATTTTGAAAACACCATTATGAATTAAAATGTTTGAAGGCTTCAGATCTCTGTGGAGAATATTTTCTTTGTATATAGCCTTGAATGCATTGAGAAGCTGCGAGAAGATGTTTAGAGCTTCAGCTTCTGGAATAAAGCGACGTCTTTGAATGATATCCTCTAGGGTGCCGCCTTCGCAGAATTCATATACCAAGTACATATTATTCACAGTCTTTAGCATTTCAACAAAGCGGACAACATTGGGGTTGTTTATCCGACCCAAAGTTTTAATCTCATTTGCTGTAAACTCTTCAAGCTTGGGAACTTGGGCAAATTTGTGAAGTGGAATGGTCTTCACTGCAACAATCTCATTCGTTTGAGTGTTCTTTGCTCTAAACACTTTGCCATATTGGCCAGCGCCAATCGACTCATATAACACATAATTCTCCACGATTTTGTGCATCAACGGACTTGACATCTTTCTTTTGGTCTCCTTATGTATTTAATTACAAATTTAACTAACTAACGAATTGATTTCAAACTTCGTTTTTGAAAATTAAATCAACAAATAATGGGAAGTGGAACCAAAACCAGAACCAGAATAACTTTCTTGTTCTAGAAATCTCGATACTTTTCTTTCCACCAGTTTCCCAAAATCTAACAATTGGAGTCCAGTAATTTTTTGGAATCAGAAAAAAAAATTTTCAGTTTTTCCTCACATCAAGAAAGCAAGCATAAAATACTTTCTCGATCAATTAAAATATAACGGACAGAAAATAATTTATCTTTTTAAAAACTCAATCCTCTCGCAAAAGTGAATTTCCTTTGTTATTCGTAAAGTTCTAAATCAAATAAAATTAAAAGAATCATTTGAAATAGACTGCTTGATTTTTAATGACCTCATCAGCACAGATCCAACAACCAAACTCACCTACTGACAAAGTTGGCTTCAAGTTATCTGATGCTCTTAACATCAAGTAGGATTTAATCCTTTAACTCTCTGATTTCCCACCTAGATACGTATTTGGTTATAAAACCGACTTTAAAAACAATCTTTTTGCTTTGGATGATGGCAGACTTATTTACCCAGCTGGTCACAATGTTGTAATTCTTGACACTGATCACAAATCTTCCCAAACTCTCATTTACGGAACCGAAGGGTCATTCGGAATAACTGCAATGACGTTAAGTCCAATGAAAAAATTCCTCGCCTTTGCCGAAGAAACTGAGACTTTTGGATTGATCCACGTTTGTGATGTTTCAAAGCGCGATGACAAGAGAATTAAAAAAGTCATTGACAAAAAGAAAACTTTCTTGTCACTTGATTGCTCTTCGAAAAAGTATATAACTCTCAGTTTTGACCCCTCAGATGAAAATAAATACCTTGTCGCCTTGAGCGCTGAACCAGATTGCAAAATTATTTATTGGAATTGGTCAAGCCCTAAACCATTAGCTACCATTTCGCTCAATAATATCACCAAGTTCCATCTTGCTGTATGCCAGCCGAACGTTGAAGGGACCATCTTATTGCTCGGAAACGCGGCTATTAGAACCTGCAAATACACCCAAGGCAATGATTTGCTGAAAGCAACCAATATCACCCAAACTAAAAGCTTAAAGGATCAACTACAACATTCTCAAAACTATGTCAACTATTGTTGGCTTAATGACGGAAATCTGGTCTTGGTCACAGACAGAAACGAACTCATTTACGTTATCACGCATAATATGGAAATGAAATTCCTTTTACCCTCTCCTCCGCTTGAAGAGATGACTATTGAGTGCATAATTCCATTCTCCAAAGGTTTCATCATTGGTGGTGACAAGGCAAGCATTATGATCTATGAAAGACGCGAAAATGATAAAAAGAATCCCTACGAACGTAGCGGAAAGAAAATTCAGGTTCCTCATAATCTGTCAAAAGTTATATCTTTGACTCTATTGCAAAAAGAAGAAGTTTTGGCTTTCGGGCTTTCAGACGGATCCCTTTTGAGCTTTTCTTTCAACTTTGATAGAATTAGCGAAGAACCTATTAAATTTGAACATGTTGTTCAAGCTTTCCATACTGCAGAAATTACTGGGCTCGATGTCTGTGTGAGAAAATCGTTGATTGCCACCTGCAGTCTTGATAGAACAGTCAAAATATGGAACTTTAAAGATTTGACGCTTGAAAATGATAAACAATTTGATGAGCCTGCGCTTTCTGTCGCTTTCCATCCAAGTGGATTCCATCTTGTTGTTGGATTTGCTGATAAAATTAGAATGATGAATATCCTCATGGATGATATTGACACATACAAAGAAATTCCTCTCAAAGTAAACCACTGATTTTTGAATTTAACTAAACTCTTTTCATAACAGGGGTGTAAAGAAATCGCTTTTACACATGGTGGAGACAAATTTGCTGTTTGCAATGGCTCGACTATTCAAGTCTATAACACTTACACAGGAGACAATCCAACCACTCAACAGTACAGAGAACACACTGGTGTTGTCAAACAAGTTGTTTGGCAAGAGAACGATTATGGCTTCTTCTCAGCAGGCTTAGATGGGAACATCTTTAATTGGAAGATTGAAGACAACATCAACAAAACTCACCTCATCAGTCAAAGCGGACTCGAAATTAATAGTATATGTGTTGCCAGGGATGAACATATTTACGCTGCTTGCGCTGGTGAACTTCTCTATCAAATTGAAATCCCAAAAACAGTGAATATTTTTTCTCTCAATGTCCCTCCCTCTAATCACGTGAATATATAGGAACAACGAGAAAGAGATATACTCGGAGAAACCAAGAAAGCCAAATTCCCAAAAGCGAATAAAATCCCAACTGGTGTCAATCTCTCGCAAATTGTTATATCCAACTCGAACAAATACTTCTTCATGGCAACCGGAGCTCTCTTTGAAACACCCACTGAAAGAAGAGATCTCCCTGGTTCAATCCGTATCAGTAACTATCCACTCTCAAATTCTGTCCATGAAATCTTTGTAACCCTTTCTGATATCTCCACATTATTAAACCCTTTTCTCAGGTTCATTCAAAGCCAATTAAGAAAATGAAGCTTTCACATCATGATGATTACTTGTTTACAATTGGAGATGATGGATTACTTGTTGTTTATGAGGTCTATGACAAAGAAGCTCAAGATAAAAGAGAAAAGGAGGGAGAGGCTGAATATGCTGAGGATTATTTGATCAGCATAGATGCTTATATGCAATTAAAGAATAAGATTGAAAAATATGAAAGAAAACTGAAAGAACAGGAGATCACCAACAAAATTAAAAACAATACTGAACTCAAAGAAAAAGATGAAGAAGTTCGACATTTGCAAGACGAAATTGATCGCGTAATTTTTGTTAATTGACTTGGTTTCATCGAAGTAATTTAGCAACAAACACACGAAAAGATGTTGTATGATGGATTGGTAAAGCAAAAAGATGATATCATGTCCAAGTATCAAGAAGAACAGCAACTTCTTGAAAAGAGTCATAGAGCTCTCATTAAAGTAAACTTTGGTCTTTGAGTCCTCTCATCTCACAACTTTTCCCTAGAAAAAAGAAAATGAGCATAAAGAAGCTATGAGGAAAGAAGAAGAAAGGTTGAGTGAAATTCAGAATGAAACAAAATTAGAAAAAGAGCAATTCGAAGAATATGTCAAGTTCTTTGAAAGCAATAAGCAGAAAATTATCGAAGAGAAAAAGTAAAAATTATCTTTTCCATATTCTCTAATATCCCCACAGGAATGCATATGAACTGAAGTTGCAAGAAGAAAAGAGACTTAGAAAGCAAATTATCGGCGAACGTGAGAAGATGACAGAGGTTTTTGAAGACAAAAGAGCAAATCTCGAAGAAGATGCAGAAAAGGAAATTGATGAACTCAGAGAAAAGAACGAGAGTGAAATCAAGAGAATCACCGATGAAATGAAAGAAAATGACTTGAAGAGAACAACTATCGAGAAAAAACTCAAGAACCAAAGCACCAAAATTGAAGAAGTCAAAACCAAACTCAGAGATATCTTGGAGCAAATCTCTCAAATCAAGGATCACAACGATACTCTCAGAAAAGAAAAAGATCAACAGGAAAGAGAAATCAGAGAAAGAGAGGATACCATCAAGGAAAAGAAAAAGAGAATAGCAGAACTGACAAAGAAGACTCAAGAGTTGGAGAAGTTCAAGTTCGTGCTTGATTACAAGATTAAGGAATTGAAGAGAGATATCGGACCCAGAGAAGAAGAAATCGCCAAGATGAAGGAACAAATCAACAACATGAACGCCGAAATCTTGCATTTCAGAAGAACCAATAAAAATCTCAGTTTGATTGTCGCTGATCTGAACTTGAGACAAAGAGGTATGCAGAAAGAAATCGAAAATCAAAACAAACTCATCGCTGAAAATGATAATCATATCAAAGCTTTCATCAATGATCTTCTTGAAAGTCACCAAGTTGTTCATGTAAAAGACTTTGTTGAGCAGTCGCCATTTACCTTGTTCTTAGGATTATAAAAAACTGAAAAAGAGTGTCTTGAAACTTTATAATAAATATGTTCAAAATGATTCAAAGAAGCTTGAAAGCAACATGGATATTCAAAGAGAGTTTATTAACCAAAGATCTTACTTGGAAACATGTGTCAAAACTCTCAAGGACAAATTTGAAACAAATATGGTCGTTCATCATCAGGTTTACTTTATTCTAATCTTGTCACTCAAATCATTTCCATAGGATAATTTGAGAATCATGAAGGAAAATGTCGATCTTATTAGAGAAATCAATGACTTGAAGAGAAGAAAGAAGCAAGCTGTCGATGAAAAAAGAGAGGTCACCTTAAACAAAGAAAAAGAAACTCAAAAAGCCATCGAAAATATCGAAAGAGATATTGAAAAGAACAATGATGAAATCAGAAGAATGAAAAACATGATTTCAGAGTACCAAAGGACCAATGACCAAAATAGAAGACCAAACTCTGGAGTTAGACTTCCTGCTTTAGATAGAAATAACTAAATAGCGGTTTTCATATTGATTTTTTTTTTCTTTCAATCTATTCACTCGTTTTATATTACTATTTCTTTATTATATTGAAACTTGATCTTCACCCTGTGGAGAAAAAAAATGAGAGCATTTTCCAAAAAGAAATCTTGTAAACAGATTGCCTGAATTTGAAAAATATAAAATTATCCTTCCAGTGGAAATTTTCTTTTCGAAAAAAATCAAAAGTCGATTCGAAAGGAAAATTTAAAAGCTTTGAATGTTTTTGGAGTCAAACCAGACAATTGTTTTACTTTTTCCCTGTTGGCTTCCTCATATTGAGACGATCAAAAAAGAAGGAGTCCACAACTTGCTCTTTTTAAATAGCAAAATTTCTCTCAAAGTGTGATAAAGTTCTAGAAAACATTCTTTCTTCAAGATTATTTTAAAATTTCAAACGACCTATCCCTCAGAAATCGAACGAAAGGGCCCCAGTTCTAACTTGTTTTCAGGTATTTTCTCAAGGCTTTGCGTTTGGCAGTTCAATTAGGCAGGCATTTTTTACCAAGACGAAGTTGTTAATTGGAGTAAAAGTTTAATAGAACAATCTTCAAAGAGAAAAAAAGAATATCGAAATTTTTTCCATTCAAGATCTCTTGAAAATTTTCCCTAATTTTAACATCAATAGATCGATGCAAAATCTCATCATTTGACTGAGATGGGCTTTGACAACAATTTTCACACAATAAAAAAATGAATGAATATTTCTAGACATTTCTGATGGAATCAACAGCAGCAGCAAATCTTGTAAATTTAATAAAATAAACATCGACTACTTCTGAGAAATTGAACTTAACTGCAATCTGCCTTCAAATAAAATAATTTAAGCGTATTTTGTAACTAAACAACTGTGCCATATTTGAAACATCAACAGATAAGATGATCAGACAATTTGTTGACTCCATCGTCTCAAAACCCTACTTGGATTTTGTTAAGGCTATCAGAATCCAACAACAAGCAAAGAAACTTCCTAAATCTCCACAAAGGGAACCACTACCGATCAGCAGCGGATTACCAGAGCGAATTCCTGTCTACAAGAGCTTTTTCCATGTTGTATTCCCAAAATCCTACAGCAAAGTCTATGACATGAAGCAAGACCTTCTTGCAAAAGCCAAAGAAACTGCGCTCCCCAAGATATCTGTCACAGCTGAGCAAAGAGAACTGATTTTAGGTTCGCCAGTGACTGAACTTCTTGGCCACTTGAATAATGACCTGATCACCTCACAACAAGTACTCTATGTCTATATGGAAAGATGTCAGAAGCTTGCGATCGATAGAAATTACATCACAGACTTGTGTATTGAAGAGGCTTTCGCAGAAGCGAGAAAATGTGATGAAATTCGAAGCCAAACTCCTCATAATCAACGAAAAAATCTTGGTCTACTCTTTGGAATCCCCATCTCAGTCAAAGAAAATGTTTTGCAGAAGGGATACGATTCAACTTGTGGTTTAGCTACCAGATGCTTTATGCCATCGAAACAAGATGGCCTTGCGATGGAGTTGCTCAGAAAAGAAGGAGCCATCCCATTCGCCAGAAGTACTGTACCACAGCTTTTATCTGTCATCGAAACCATCAGCCATATCTGGAACAGAGCAGACAACCCTTGGAATGCATCCAAGTCAACAGGAGGTAGCAGTGGAGGCGAAGCCGGCCTAATTGCAACAAACTGCTCTCCAATTGGTATCGGCACTGATGGGTTAGGCAGCCTGCGAATTCCTGCTGTCTGGTGTGGAATCTATAGCTTTAAACCCACAGCAGATCGAATCAATTGGAAGCACAGTATCCTTTTCTTGAGTTATTTATCCGAGGCAAGATGGAATGTTCTCTACCCAAGTATCGGTCCCATGGGAAAATCTGTGGATGATCTTATCCTTGCTACAAAATGCCTTGCCAGGAAAGAAAACAGGGAAAAGGATCCTCACTTCCCATATCTCGAATGGGATGATAAACAAATTCACCAAATTAAAAATAAAAAGCTCAGAGTTGGGTATGTCCTGACCGAAGAGATGTTTGATACTTGCAAAGGAATGAAGAGAGCAGTCCTGGAAGTCATTGATGAATTAAGACAAAGTGGCTACGAAGTTGAAGAAATCAAAATCCCAAATTTCAACAGTATGATCAGAATCACCCTCGCTTTAATGACCTCTGATGGGATGTCAAAAGGAAATCTCTTGGCTTTAAACGGAGAAAGGCTGATCACAGAACTCAAAAACAGATTATTCCTTTCTTTTATCCCTCGCTGGCTAAGAAAATTTAGCATGCCATTAATCAGGGCTCTTGGCGAGGAAAGAGCGGCCTATCTTGGAAATTGGACAGCAGGCCTCACAGGGGATCAATGGCTCTGGGTTTTACATGAAAAAGATCAAGTTGAGCAGCAATTCTTTAACTTTTGGCGAGAAAAAGAATTTGATGCGATCATCACTCCAGGCTCAGCTTTGCCTGCTCTGGATCACGGCACATCTGGAGAACTTGCTTTAAATGTCAGTTATCTTTGGATTTCCAACATGTTTAATCTTCCTGCTGGAATTATCCCTGTAACTCGGGTCAGAAAAGGCGAAGATCATTACGGAAAGGATGATTCAGTCCATATTGATTGGCTCTATCGACAAGCTGCAGACGTCATGAAAAATACTGAAGGCCTCCCACTCGGCGTCCAAGTCCTTACATTACCTTTTGAAGATGAAAAATGTCTCGGAATCATGAAATTACTCCAAGAGAAATTCCCTGCTATGATCAAAAATGAATAATCAGTCTAGTCTGTCTATCTATCTATTTATTTAAAAATAAATCAATCCACATTACTACTAGAATTCTCGAATTTAATATATATAAATGAATATTTCTTTACTTCTATATAATTACCTCGAATTGAATTGTCCAAAAAGGTTACCAAAAAAATTTTTTTTTCATTTCAAAATATTTTTTCCCAGAAATTTTCTTGAAAAAAAATTTCGAAAATAAAAAATGACATGTCCAGAGAAAAAATGTTTTTGCAAAAAGGAGCCAATCTCATTTTGACTGAAATTGGAACCTCCAAGGAAGAGATCTAGAAATTTAGTAACTATTTACTTTATTTCCCCTTGCTTTACCTTGCTTAACTTAATTTTTAAATTATCAAAAGGAATAAAATTCTTTTATTGTCTAAGATTTGTAAATAAATGCCCAGAGATAAAGAGAGAGATCACAAGGTAAGGTTTTGCTTGAAACTTTCTTTGATGTGTTAGAAAAGCTCCAGAAAGAAGGACTCTTCTTCTTCTGCTTCAAGCAGTAGTCGCTCCCGTTCTCGCAGCCATTCAAAAGAGAGAAGAAGACATGACAGATCTGATAGAAAATCAAAGAGAGACAGAAGCAGGGAAAGAGGAGATTCAAGAGATCGCAAAAGAGATGATAGAAGAGATTCCAAAAGAGAAGAGAGACCCCGCAAGCCAGATTCCGACTCCAGAAGAGAAAAGGATTTCCCAAAGCCCCAAGAAAGAAGACATGAAAAAGGTTCCAGAAAGGGACCCAAAAAAGATGAAATGCAGAAACTCGACGAAGAAGCCAAACAAGAATTGGAGAAAATCACCTATAATGACAGTGACTTGATTGCCTCCTTAAAACATGATGAGTCCTTCCTGATGAAGGAATTTAATGAAAGAGAAAGAGAGAAAAAGCAACGCGAAGAGAATACTGCACCCAAAAACACCGAAGCTCAAGAGGCTCCAAGATTGGTCAGACCTGAAGGCCCAATCGGAGGAAGAACTGGAGGAGTGTATATCCCTCCCCATAAATTGGCCCAACTTCAGCAAGAAATGTTGCAACAAGGAGAAAAGAATAGTGTCCAACATCAAAAATTAATGTGGGAACTCCTCAGAAAGTCAATCAACGGTATCATCAACAAGGTCAACATTTCAAATATCCAAAACATTATTGTCGAACTTTTGAACGAAAATATCATGAGAGGAAAGGGTCTCTTGGCCAAAGCTATCATCAAGGCACAAATGGCCTCACCAAACTTTACTCACGTCTATGCAGCTCTTATTGCTGTCATCAACACAAAGCTCCCTGATATTGCCGACCTGATTATTAGAAGAGTTATATTACAGTTCCAAAAGGCTTACAGCAGAAACAATAAGATTGTGTGCATGGCCACAACCAGAATGTTGGCTCATCTCATTAACCAAAAGGTGTTGAGCGATTTTGCTGGGCTTCAGATGCTCGCACTCATGTTGGAAAATCCAACTGAAGACTCTGTCGAAATTGCTTGTGACTTTATGATTGAAGTTGGCCAAGTCCTCAGCGAACTTACTCCTGCAGGTAAATTTTGAACTTTTCCTCGCCCCTCACCACGTTTTTCTAGGTGTTAACTCCATTTTTGAAAGATTTAAAGGTATTTTGCATGAAGGAGAAATCGATAGAAGAGTCCAATACAGTATCGAAAACTTGTTTGCAATCAGAAAAAACAAGTTTGCTGAACACCAAGGAGTTATCCCAGAACTCGATTTAGTCGAAGAAGAAGACCAAATTACTCACCAAATCAGCATTGATGATAATATCACTGGTGAAGAAATGCTCAACATCTTCAAGTACGATCCTTTCTACGATAAAACCGAAGAAGAGTGGGATGTCATCAAAAAGGAAATCCTCGGTGAAGAGAACGTCCTCAGACTCAAGACCAAGGCTCCTGAGATCACTGAAGAAGAAGCTGCTGCTGAAGAGGAAGAAGCCAATCAACAAATTCAAGACTTTACTGAAACTGATCTTATCAACTTGAGAAGAACAATCTACCTCACAATCATGAACAGTGTCGACTTCGAAGAATGTGCGCATAAGTTATTAAAGCTGGAACTCACCATGGGTCATGAAGATGAGGTAAGCCTTTGAGTCGAAGTAGAGTTTTTCTGAAATCAATTCATTAGGTCTGCAATATGATTATCGAGTGTTGTATGCAAGAAAGAACATATTTGAGATTCTATGGCTTGTTGAGTCAAAGATTCTGTCAACTTATTGAAATCTATCAGCAATGCTTCTTCAAAGCCTTTGTTGAAAAATACACAACCATCCACAGATACGAAACCAACAAGTTACGTAACATAGCAAAACTGATGGCTCACTTGCTTTACACTAACGCCATCGATTGGAGAGTCCTTTCTTGTATCACGATTACCCAAGAAGGCACTACTTCATCAAGCAGAATCTATCTCAAGATTTTCTTCCAAGAAGTAACCTATTTCATTTTAATACTCTTTCTCACTATTTTTCAAGCTTGCAGAAAATATGGGACTTGATAATCTCAACAAAAAACTTCAAGATCCAGAACTACAAGAGGCTTTGGATGGTGTGTTCCCTAAGGACCATCCAAAGGATGTCAGATTCGCCATCAACTTCTTTACGCTTATTGGCTTGGGAGGACTCACAGTGGAACTCAGAAATCATTTAAAAACTATGGCCAAGCCAGTCGAAATGGAGCCTGAAAGTGATTCCAGCAGCAGTAGCAGTGATAGTGACTCCGACTCTTCAGGCTCAGATTCTGAAAGCAGCAGTGGAAGCAATAGTGACAGTGATCGTGATAAGAACAAGTCCCAGAAAAAGAGAAGATAACAATTCACTCATTTGAAAGCTATTAGAATAGATTTATGTACGTTCTGAAAACTCTTCATACTCATTCAAGTGTTTTATATATTATACGTGTTAACATATGATCATTATTTCATATTATCAAACTTCAAAAAATCTTTCCTAATTTTTGCTTCGCAAATTTTTAAACTATCTTGATTTCTTTCTTCTGAAGAGAGTTTTTTGGAAAAAGTGGATGAGCTTTGGTCTTGATCATCCCCGTGATTTGGTTATTTTCAATAATTAAAAACTCTCTTTTCTTTTGAAAAGAAATTGACAAAGATGGGACCCTATTGGGAAAATATTCTCAAAACTCTAATAAACCTATTGAGCTTCAAAACTGGTTGACAGAAAAAAATCAGGAAAAACCTTGAACGAAAAAAAAGAGAGCATTCGTTCAAATTTTCTATGATTTATTTTTACTTTGTCAGAATAAAATAATTTTTCATGGAAGGATGTTTTTTGATGTCACAGTATTTTTTCTTTGTCATGATTCCAATTGTTTTCCAAATCTTTCCGAAGGGAAAAAAAAAATTTTTAAATGAAAAAAATTCTTATGAAAATGTTTGATAAAATGGCAAAACTCATTTTTCTATTCCCACAAAAAGACAAGAAATACCTCGTAAAAGCATAATTACGGATATTCAAGATTTTTTTGGTGACTTTCAAAGCCCTTTGGAAATTGAAAATTTTTTTATTGACAAAAAGATGTCTCTTGAAAAAAAAAACCAAAGAAAAAAAAAGTGTTTCTTGATTAATTTGAAGTCAAGAAATCAATGCAGGGAGCTTTGTAATCTGACGAGAAAAAAATTCTGAGAAAAGGAGGATTTTTTTTTAAATG
>Ga0182738_1000583_pt1 | contig 49656 bp, 34 predicted proteins | sample eDN5th30CBELigMG_FD_128876 | JGI IMG/M metagenome (GOLD analysis project Ga0182738, IMG submission 128876) | Enriched Miracle-Growth compost microbial communities from Emeryville, California, USA - eDNA 5th pass 30_C BE-Lig MG (version 2)... ... | reverse complement strand
CGGGGTGAACGAGTCGTCGGCCAGCTTCGAGACCTCGGTCTCGGTCTCGATCTTCGACTGGGCGTAGGCGGTCAGGGGGTTGAGCGGGTCGCTCTCGTCGAGGTCGAGCTTCTCGCCCTTGCCGTAGACCGAGCAGCTTCCGGCGAACAGGAAGCGGGGGACGCCGGCCTCTTTGGCGACCCGGGCCAGCCGGATCGAGGCGTCGCGGTTGATGTCGAGGGTGAGCTGGGCGTTGAGGTCGCCCATCGGGTCGTTGGAGATCGCCGCCAGGTGCATGACGGCGTCGCAACCGTCGAGGTCGGCCGACTCGATGGCGCGGACGTCCTTGTTCAGGTCGCGGTCGGCGGGAACCACCGGCTCCCACCCGCAACCCTCGAACAGGCCAACGTCGCAGCCGACGACCGAGTGCCCCCCCTGCTTCAGCAGATCAACCAGATGCGCGCCGATGTATCCCTTGTGCCCGGTGACAAATATCTTCATGTTGGTTTCGTCAATGGTGAATGGAAATTCGAGGGAAACGGGATGGCGGAGGGAAGGACCGGCGGGTCTTAGACGGCCCAGGGCGCCTGGCCGGAGGCCCAGAGCTTGTTGAGCTGCTCAAGGTCGCGCTGGGTGTCCATGCAGGCCCAATAGCCGCGGTGGCGGAACATGTCGAGCTTGCCGTCGCGGGCCAGCCGGATCAGGGGCTCGCGCTCCAGGACGCAACTCTCGTCGGGGCTCAGGTAGGGGAGGAACCCGCGACGGAAGAAGAAATAGCCGCCGTTGATCCAGTTGTCGACGAATTCGGGCTTCTCGCTGAACTCCTCAACCTGGTTGTCGGCCACCTTCAGCTCGCCGAATCGCGACGGCGGGTTGACCCCCAGAACGGTCCCCAGGTTGTTCCCCTCGGCGTGGAACCGGAATTCGGCGGCGAGGTTGGCGTCGGTGACGCCGTCGCCGTAGGTGACGGCGAAATGTTCGGCGTCGCCCAGATACTTGGCCGCGGCGCGGGCCACCCGGCCCCCGGTCATGGTCAACTCGCCGGTGAAGGCCAGCGTGACCTCCCAATCCTGGTCGTGGTCGACGGAGTGGACCGTCACGTTGTTGCTTTTCAACTCAACGGTGAAGTCGCTGTTCATCGACGCATAATTGAGGAAGTACGACTTGACGACCTCGGCCTTGTAGCCCAGACAAAGAATGAAGCGGCGGAACCCGTGATGAGCGTACGTCCTCATGATGTGCCAGACGATGGGCCGATGGCCCACGGGAACCATGGGCTTGGGACGCAGTTCGGTCTCCTCCCGGAGCCGAGTTCCCAGGCCGCCGCAAAGCACGAAGACTGGCACGTCCGACAAACGATCTTTCAAGGGACTCCCCCACGCGATGACGCTTCAACGGGCGGCCCTTTCTCAAGAGCCGCGCTTGCCACGGCGAAGGCCGGCGGATTCAATGGAGCCCGTCGGCCCCCGACCCGATCCCCCGCCCATTTCGGCCTTTTGTTTCCGAAATACGGCCGGACGGCGCGCGCCGTGACGATCCAAGTTTCGTGCACGGTACAACATTGATGGCGAACGCGACAATCCCCCCCTTTGAGCCCTCCCAATGAAGCTCCTCGTCGTGGTGTTGTGTTACAAGGTTCCCGACCTGACGATCGACTGCCTTCGATCGCTGGCGGCGGAAATTCCCCGGATCCCCGGCGCCGGGGTGGGGCTTTGCGAGAATGGAACGGGCCCCGAGTCGGTCGAAAAGCTCCGCCGGGCGATCGAGGAGAACGGCTGGGAATCCTGGGTTGATCTCACCGTCGTCGAGGTCAACCAGGGGTTCTGCGGCGGCAACAACCTGGTGATCCGCGCGGCCCTCGAATCCAGCGACCCGCCCGAATACGTCCTCTTGCTCAACGCCGACACGATCGTCCTGGAGCGTTCCCTGGAAGCCCTGGTCGCCTTCATGGACGAGAACCCAAAAGCCGGCGTCGCCGGGAGCCGGCTTCTCTCCCCCGAGGGAGAGATTCAGGCGTCCCCCTTCCGGTTCTTTGGGATCGCCTCGGAGCTGGACCGGGGGTTGCGGTTCGGCCTCGCCTCTCGGTTCCTGTCGCCGCCTTTGGCCGTCGATCCGTCGCAACCCAGTCGGGCCGACTGGGTTTCCGGGGCGAGCATGATCCTGCGGACGTCGATGCTCAGGCGAATCGGCCTGCTCGACGAAGGGCTCTACACGTACTTTGACGACATCGACCTTTGCCTAAGGGCCGGGCGGGCCGGCTGGGAGGTCTGGCACGTCCCGGGAAGCCGGGTCATCCACCTGGAGGGGTCGTCCACGGGCATCCAGGAGAGGACGAGAAAGGCGGCGAAACGGCGCCCCGCCTACTGGTTCCAGGCCCGCCGCCGGTTCTTCCTGAAGAACCACGGCAAGCTTTACACGGCCCTGACCGACGCCGCGTTCCTCTCCGGATACGCGCTTTGGCGGCTGCGGCGGCCCATTCAGCGCAAGCCCGACCTGGACCCCCAAAGCTTCCTCGCCGACTCGTTCCGCCACAGCGTTTTCCGAACCGGCTTCAAGCTCAAAGACGTGGAGAACCCGGCCCTGGCCGCCCGCCCTTCGGCCCCGGCCTCAGCCCCCGGCGCGTGACGAGGCGCCCGCCGAAACCGGCCCCCGAAAATCGACGACGCGGCTCCGCCTTCCAGTGAGCCTTCCAAGCCAGTACCGGGCCAGACCGAAGGCGTTGGCGAACTTTCCCAGGACCACGAAGAAGGCGTACGCCCGGGCGTCGGCCGGGTGCCACCCCCGACCGGCCCGGCAGTATCGGTAAATTCTCCAGCCGAGAAGCAAGTGGCCGGCAAATAATAGCAGGCTCGCGCCCCGCGTGGGCCAGGCGAGCCCCAGGGCCAGAAGCGGAACGACGATCCCCCAAAAGACGATGCTTCGGGTCTCTCGCGCGTAGTGCCGCTCGGGAGGACCTCCGTGCAGGGTCCAGCCCTCGGCGTAGGCGTGGCCGGTTCGCGCGCTTCGCCTCCACCACTGCCGAAGCCGCGTCATGTCCATGTCGTGAAGGGCCATCTCGGCGTCGACCCGGAAGATTTTCCAGCCGTCCCGACGGAGCCGAACGCAAAGCTCAGGCTCCTCTCCGGCGATCAGCCCGGGATTGAAGCCGCCGACCCGCCGCAGGGCCTCCGCCCGCATCATGGCGACGCCGCCGCACGCCTTCGCCTCGCCGACGGGGGTGTCCCACTCCAAATCGGCCAGGCGGTTGAAGACGGTTCGCTCGGGATGGCGCTCCCGCAACCGACCGACGACGACCGCCACGTCGGGCCGTTCGTCGAGTTCGCTCGCGGCGCGCTCCAGCCAACCCTCGGCCACCTCGCAATCGCCGTCGACGAACTGGACGAACCGAACCCCAGGCGCGATCGTCGTCAGACGCTCGAACCCCTCGTTCCGCGCCCTGGCCGCCGTGAACGGCCGCGAAAGATCCAGCTCGACGACCTCGGCCCCCAGGCCGACCGCCAGCTCGGGGCTCCCATCCCGCGACCCCGAATCGACGTAAACCAGGACCGCCCCGCGATCAACCAACGATTCCAGGCAACGCTGAAGCCGCTCCCCCTCGTTCCGGCCAATCACGACGACGCCAACACAGTTTTTGCTCATTTGTTCACCAGGCGCCAATCCGGGCGACTCTTGCAAACCACGTCGAGGCGGGCCGCGCGACCGCGGACGCGGCGGCGATCCGGTTCAAAACAACGGCCGCCGAGTCGACGAAGCGACTGTATCCGCCCCGCCGATCGCGAGGCAACCATCCCGATCCAGCTCCGCGATCAAGGGCGTTTTGGGCCGGCCGCGGTCGGCGCCTCCCAAAGTTCCTCGGACACGGATTCGATTTTCCATCGTAAACGTGGAGGTCGGCCGCCCCGGACGCCGCGGCGGTCGAGTCGCCTTTATTTTAGAGCGCCAAGCTTGTATTCTCGGAATCTCCCCCAAGCTCCGCGGGCGCGCACTAGACTCTTCGGGATGCATTCGCCGCGGTCGAGTCAGTGTCGGCCCCTTTTGGTCCAAGCCGCCTTGAGACGATGGCGAGCGAATTCCAGACGCCGACCGCCGTCGAGGCGAACCGATTCGGATCATCTCGACCGGAGCCCGCGCCCTCCCACTCTCCTTGGAACTCTCCCTCGCCATGATCGAGACCGACGAGACGCTCGCCATCCCCAGCCAACCTCGTAGCGACGCGCGGATCCAGGGATCGCCCCGCCCCGCCCCCTCCGGTCCCGACGCGGTCGAGCCGCCCGAGTTGGTCATTCGCCCCGCGTCCGGCTGGATGGCGATCAACTGGGGCGAGATGTACGAGTATCGAGAACTTCTCGCCTTCCTCATCTGGCGGGACATCTCGGTGCGGTACAAGCAAACGATCCTGGGAAGCGCCTGGGCGATTCTTCAACCGCTGATCATGGTGGCGATTTTCAGCTTCATGATGCGGTACGCCAACATCAAGGTGCCGATGGATCTGCCTCTGATCGTCTTCGTCTTCGCGGCGCTGATCCCCTGGACGATGTTCGCCCAGGGCATGCCGGCGGCGGCCAACAGTCTGATCCAGTCGCTGCACATGGTCACCAAGGTGTATTTCCCCCGGCTCTTCCTGCCGATCACGGCCGCGGCCGTCTTCGTGGTCGACGGCGCTTTGGCGTTTCTGGTCTACGGCGTGATCCTGTTCTGTTACGGGATCACGCCCCAATGGACGATCGTCTTCCTGCCGCTTCTGTTCCTGCTGACGCTGATCGCGTCGTTGAGCATCGGCGTCCTGCTGGCGGGCCTGACGCTCTTTTACCGCGACTTCAAGCACATCGTGCCGTTTTTGGTCCAGATCCTCATGTACGTCAGCGGGATCTTTTTCCCCATCAGCATGATCCCCGAGAAGTATCACGCGCTGTTGTCGCTCAACCCCATGTTCGGCATCATCGACGCCTACCGGGCCGCCATCCTGGGCACTCCCATGTACTGGAATTGCTTCCTGATCTCCAGCTCCGTCGCGATCGGACTGTTCGTCTTCTCGATCTACTACTTCCGGCGCACCGAGCGCCTCTTCGCCGACTACGTCTAGGCTCGACCGCGGATCGAACCCCCGACGGACGGCGTCTCCCTCCCAGCCCATCCTCGCGCGCGACTGGCACGACCATGAGCAAACCAATCATCGAGATCAGCGATTTAAGCAAGCTTTATCGGATCCACGGCAGCGTTGGCGGCGAGCGCCTTTATGGGGCGCTGGCCTTCTCGCTTCGCAACTCCGTCTCCAACGCCGCTCAGTCCATCAAGCAGCGATTTCAACGCGACCAGCGGGAGCGGCGCCCCAGGACCTCCGACTTCTGGGCCCTGCGCGACGTGGATCTTGAGGTCGAAAGAGGACGGGTCGTCGGCCTCGTCGGCCGCAACGGCGCCGGCAAATCGACGCTGCTGAAGATCCTCAGCCGGATCGTCGACCCGACCAGCGGAACCATCCGGCTGAGGGGGCGCGTCGCCTCGCTGCTGGAGGTCGGCACGGGCTTCCACCTGGAGCTTAGCGGCCGGGAGAACATCTATCTCAACGGCGCGATTCTGGGCATGAGGCGGCGGGAGATCCAGCGCAAGTTCGACGAGATCGTCGCCTTCTCCGAGGTCGAAAAATTCCTCGACACGCCGGTGAAGCGCTACTCCTCCGGCATGTTCGTCCGCCTGGCCTTCGCCGTGGCGGCGCACCTGGAGCCGGAAATCCTGATCGTCGACGAGGTGCTCGCCGTCGGCGACTACGCCTTCCAGAAGAAATGCCTGGGGAAGATGCGCGACGTCGCCTCCGGCGATGGGCGAACCGTCCTGTTCGTCAGCCACAACATGGGCGCCCTGAGCCAGCTTTGCGACGACGGCGTTTTGCTGGAGAAGGGACGGATCACGATGACCGGCCCCGTCCGGGACGTGGTCCAGGCCTACATGAAGTCGGGCTCCGGAGAAAGCGCCGCGGTCGCCCGGTTCGATCGCGACCCCGCGAAGCTCGGCCAGTTCCACTCCGTGGAGGTCCTGCGCGGCGACGGAGAGCCCGGGGCCGACTTCACCTGCGACGAGCCGATCCGGATCCGCGTCCAGTACGAGGTCCGAAAGCCGGCGATGGGAGGCTACCTGGCGTTCCACCTGCAAAACCAGGAGGGCACCCGCGTCCTGCACTCCGACATCCGCGACCTGAGCCCCGAACTCAACGAGAGCCTCGAGGTCGGCCTCCACGTCTTCGACATCGTGATTCCCCCCCGACTGCTGGGGGCGTCGACCTACCAGATCACCGTGGGCAGCGCCAGTCGATACGCCGGCGTCATCGACCACCGCCACGACTGCTGCGAGTTCACCGTCCGCGACCTGGCCAGCCAAGACCAATCTCGTCCGGGCGTGCTGGGGATTCAACTCCCCTGGGCGCACTCCAGGGCGGGGGTGGCCAACATCGGCGTCGGCGCCCCGTAAACGACCGCGAGGGCGCGGAATTGGGCTCGCCAAAACGCCGCCATCGGCTAAAATCTCCGGCCTTGCGATCGCGCGAGCCGACCGCGGAGCGGTCGGCGGTTCGGGAGGCCGGAGGCCGATTTCGATGTTCAACAACCGCGTGTTGGTGGTCGGCGACGTCATGCTCGACCGCCATGTGCATGGCCGCGTCCGCCGGATCTCGCCCGAGGCCCCCGTTCCGGTGGTCAGCCTCGTCGGCGAGGTTCAAACCCCCGGAGGCGCCGGCAACGTCGCCGCCGGCCTCGCGGGGATCGGCTGCTCCACGACCCTCGCCGGCCTGATCGGCGCCGACGCCGAGGGCGCCTTGCTTCGCGAGACCCTCGCCGCCCGGGGAGTCGATCGCCTGGCCCTGGTCGAGCGCCCCGAGATCGACACCGTCAGCAAGACCCGGATTCTCTCCGACTCCCACCAGCAGCTTTTGCGGCTCGACCGCGACGGCGACCGCGAGCGGTTCCTCGAATTCGAGGACGAACTCCTAAGCGGCGTCCTTCCGCTGATCGACGACCAAACCGCCGTCGTCCTCGCCGACTACGAAAAGGGGGTCGTCACGCCCAAGGTCGCCCGGGAGGTGATCGCCCGTTGCCGTCGGCTCGGCGTCCCCTGCGTCGTCGACCCCAAGAAGCTTGACTTCTCCGTCTACTCCGGAGCGACGATCGTCACGCCCAACCTCCTGGAGGCCGAACGGGCCGTCGGCCGCCCGCTGACCGGCGACGAGGAGGCCGGGGCCGCCGCGCGCCAGCTCCTCGAAGAGCTGGAGACCGACGCCCTCCTGATCACCAGGGGGCCCGAAGGCATGACCCTCGCCCTGCCGGGCGGGACCCACCACATCCCCTCCCAAACTCGGGGCGTCTCCGACGTCACCGGCGCTGGAGACACCGTCGTCGCCGTGCTGGCGGCCTGCCTCGGCGTGAACTGGGCGATCGCCGACGCCTGCCGCCTGGCCAACGTCGCCGCCGGCATCGCCGTCGGCCACCCGGGAACCTACGTGGTCTCGGCCGAAGAGCTAAGCGCGGCCTGGAGCGGACTCTCCCCCAAGATCCTCGACCGCCGAGCCGCCCAAAAACGGCTGGAGGAGGCCCGCCGCCGGGGAGGCAAGATCGTCTTCACCAACGGCTGCTTCGACATCCTCCACGCCGGGCACCTCGCCTGCCTTGAGGGCGCCAAGCGGCTGGGAGACCTCCTGGTCGTCGGCCTCAACTCCGACGCCTCGGTTCGCGGCCTCAAAGGGGCGAGCCGTCCCGTCATCAACCAGGACAACCGCGCCAGCCTGCTCGCCGGGCTCGCCTGCGTCGACCTGGTCGTCCCGTTCGACGAACCAACGCCCGAGAGCCTCATAGAGCTGCTCGAGCCCGACGTGCTGGTCAAGGGGGGAGACTACTCGGTCGACCAGATCGCCGGGGCCGACCTCGTCACCCGACGCGGCGGCCGAGTCATCGCCCTGCCCTTGGTTCCCGGGCTGAGCACCACCGCCATCCTCGACCGAAGGGCCGGTTGAACTCGCCAGGCCTCATTTGTTTCCCACTTTCATCGCGCTGGTGATTCGGCGCGACAAAATCGTCACGGTCCAGCCAAGCACCGCGTAAAATCGGCGAGGAAACCAAGAGGCGACCCCAGCAAACCCCGAGCCAACAACCCCGAATTCCTGGGCCGCCGCGTCGATCTCCGGGAAATCTCCCAAGACATTTACGGTTTTTACTCCACATTGTTTCCGAATAACCACGCGGCGCAGCGCAATGATTGACGATTTGGAAGATCGATGCTAGGCTGAGCCTGCTTGTTCCGGCCCCCCGTTGGCGGGTCCGTTCCACGCCTTTGAAACCCGGCCGACGAAAGCCGCCCTGCTTGGTGATGACCGCGCACCGACGATCGACATCCGAGACATCCAGCCCGCAGGTCACTCACATGGAGATTCCGCGCCGATGAACTCCCTGCCGTCATCATCGCCCAATTCCTTCGTCCAAGGGACGGGCGATCCGGCTATGATTCATCAGGACGAGCTTCGATCGCAATCCGCGCTCCATCTTCGGTCCAACCAGCTTACGCTGGAATCGCTCCGCCTGGCCGTCAAGCGGTCGATCGACGTCGCCGGGGCCCTGACCGGCCTGCTCCTGCTCGCTCCGGTGATGCTGGCCATCGCCGTGCTGATCCGGCTCGACTCTCCCGGCCCCATCTTCTTCCGCCAGTTGCGGCGGGGCCATCGCGGGCGGCTTTTCTGGGTCGTCAAGTTTCGGACGATGGTCGTGGACGCCGAGAAGCGGCTCCGCGAGCTGGAGTCGAAGAACGAATCCGGCGGCGGCGTTCTCTTCAAGATGGAGAACGATCCCCGGGTTACTCCCCTGGGCCGGTTCCTTCGGAAATCGAGCCTGGACGAGCTTCCCCAGCTCATCAACATCCTTCGCGGCGAGATGAGCGTGGTGGGCCCCCGCCCCCTCCAGATCCGCGACAGCGAGCTTCTTCAGTCCGTGAATCCCGAGGGCTACCGCCAGCGTTTGCAGGTGATGCCGGGGCTGACCGGCCCCTGGCAGGTCGGCGGCCGCAGCAACGTCGATTACGCCCGCATGGTGGAGATGGACATCGAATACGCCCGCACTTGGTCGATCGGCCGCGACCTTTGGATCATCCTTCGCACGTTCGTGGTCGTCATCGCCGGCCGCGGGGCCTGCTAATCCCCCGCTCAATCGACCCGCGCTCGAAGCAAAAACAACATCGGCCCCGGAAGCTTCGACGGCTTCGGGGCCGATTCGCTTTCGAAGGCCCGGGGGACGCAAGCAATTTTTGGGGGGGGCGAGGCTCCCGCCGCGCTCAGCGCCGGCTCGGCGGGAGCCTCGCCCTCCCAACGAACCGAGAGCGTCACCCGGAATCAGACGCGACGGGCCACCCGCTTAGGACGCGTTGGGAAGAAGCTTGAGAATCTTCCGCCAGCGGCTCTCCCGCTCCTCCTGAAGGGTCGCGATCCGCTGGTTGAGCCAAAGCATGACGTCGCCGTCGTCGCCGGCCCCGCGATCCACTTTCGGCCGGCGGGACGGCTCCTCTCGCGATGGCGCGGCGGCCGCGGCGGGACGAGGTTCGATGGGTTCCGAGACCGGCGACGGCGGAGCCTTGGCGGCCGGCGCCGAAGTGGGGACCCTGGGCGCGGCGGACTCCACGGGGGCCGCGGGCGCGGCGGGAGCGGCGGCCTGGGCCCGTTCGCGAGAGAGGGCCGCTAGCTCGAGCTTAAGTTCCTGGAACTCCCGCGTGACGTCCCGAAGCTGATCGAGTTCTTGGCGGATCAACTCCATCTGCTCGCGCTGCAACGAGCCGAACATGTCGACCAACATCCCCATCGCGTTCTGGAACTGGTCGAGCATCTGCTGCTGCATGATCCCGAACTGGTTGACGAGGGGGACCAACACGGACTCGCTGATCCGTCCCCCCTCCCCTCCGGCCGCCAGGATGTCGGCCGCCGGCATGAGTTCGAGCCGGGCGGCTCCTTCCGGGGCCGCGCCGGGCGCGATCGCCGGAAGTCCGGACCAGCCGAGATCCGGCGGCGAACCGACATCCCTGGCCGCGAGGACCGCCCGGCGAGGCGGATCGGGAAGCGACAAGGCGGACGAGGCGGAGCGGGCCGGAAGCTCTCGAACCCCGCTTCGGACGCGGATGCGGATCCGATACCGGCCAACCTTGAGAATGTCGCCGTCGGTCAGCGGAGCATGGCGGACGACCGCCTTGTTGATCGCGACGCCGTCGCCCCCAAGGAGGTCGACCACCCAGACCCCCGCCTGTGTCCGCACCAGGCTGCAATGAAACGGCCCGACGCTGGGGTCGGAGAGCCGAAACTTGCAAGCGGCCGCCGAGCCGATCAGGGAGACGACCCGATTCATCGGCCAGACCGCCGATCGCGAGGGACCGTTGAGGAACTCAAGGGCCACTTCGGGCCAGGGGTCGGAACCGTACGACTTGGCGACCAGGGGGATCGGTTCCGGCGGCGGCCCGTTCGGGCGCTCGCCGCGCGGCGAACCATCGCCGATCACCCTGCGAATTTCGTAGGGGCCGATCCGCATCGCCTCGCCCGCCGCCAGCCACCCGGATTTGCAGTGGCCCTCGCCCCCCTCGATCCCATGCCGGCTCTCCAAATCGATCCAGAACAAATGTCCTTCGACGACCTGAAGATAGGCGTGGCGACGGCTCACCGTGCGGTGATCCAGGGGAACGTCGGCACGTCGGTCCCGCCCCACCAGCGCGAAAGGCTGGTGCAGAAGCCGGACGCCGGGGAGCGGCTCGCCCGGAACTTCCACCGCGAGCTGCAACGGCCCGGCCATGCGACACGCATCCAAAAACACGTTCATACGCCAGTGCTTTCCAACGCTCGCCGACGGAGCGGCGTCAAACGGTTGCGGCGGTCGTCGCCCGGAGGCTGGCCCCTCGCTCGGAGCGTCTCGCCATCGCGCGAGGCGAGGATTGCCGGAGGGCTCGCTTTAAAGTGTACTCACCACGCGGCCAAGCGGCAAACGCGCGACGATCCCACGCAAGCACCGGACAATGATCGCCGGCGTTCGCGTCGAAAGCCGTTGTCGACGGCGCTCCAAGGGTTAGTTTAACGAATTTGCGTCCCGGGCGGTTCACGATGAGGACGAAAAGCAACGCGGCCCCTTGGAGGGCGGGCCTCCTCTTCTCGTCGGCCCGCGACCAAGCCGGCATTGCGGAAAAGGGGCTTTACGGCGATTTTGGCGACTCGCTAGTCTACCGAAGTCTTGGCGCGGGAGGCGGGGTCCCGGATCCTCGTCCGCTTCAAGGTCGCGGTTGCGGCGGTTTCGCCCGGAGGGCGACGGACCAGACTCGTTCGAGGAGGGCTTTCGAGGCATGTTTCGCAAGGGCATCATTCTCGCGGGGGGCGCCGGGACCCGGCTTTATCCGATCACCCGAGCCATCAGCAAGCAGCTTCTGCCGATTTATGACAAGCCGATGATCTATTATCCCCTGTCCACGCTGATGATGGCGGGGATTCGGGAGATCCTGCTCATCTCCACCCCCGAGGACCTCCCGAACTTCGAGCGGGTTCTCGGCGACGGTCGCCAGATCGGCCTGAACATCCAGTACGCCCAACAGCCGACGCCCGGCGGTTTGGCGCAGGCCTTTTTGATTGGCCGGGAATTCATTGGCGACGACAACGTGGCCCTGATCCTGGGAGACAACATCTTCCACGGCCAGGGGTTTCAGGGCATGCTCGCCCGGGCCGCGGAGCACCAAGGCGGCGCCACCGTCTTCGCCTATCCGGTCAAGGATCCTCATCGCTATGGCGTCGTCGAGTTCGACTCCCGGGGCAAGGCCCTCTCGATCGAGGAGAAGCCGAGGCAACCTAAATCGCATTACGCGGTGACGGGGCTTTACTTCTACGACAACCAGGTCGTGGACATCGCCGCGAGCTTGAAGCCGTCGCCCCGCGGCGAACTGGAGATCACCGACGTCAACCGGGTTTATCTGGAGCGCGGGGCGCTTCGCGTCGAGCTGTTCAGCCGAGGGTTCGCCTGGCTGGACACCGGGACGATCGAATCGCTGATCCAGGCGGCCAACTACGTTGAGACCATCGAGGCCCGCCAAGGGCTGAAGATCGCCTGCGTCGAGGAGGTGGCCTACCGCCAAGGCTTCATCGGCGACGACGAGTTGAGGCGACTGGCCGAGAAGCTCCCCAACGACTACGGGCGCTACCTCGCGGAACTGACCCGGGAGCCCGCTCCCACCGCGGATCGAGGCTAAGAGTCCGTCCCATAAGCGCGTTGCGATCGAACACCGGCCTTCTCCCCTCGCGGGAGAAGGAAGGTCCGCCCCACTCCTCGGGATCTCCCAAAGGCCGGTTGATAATCCTGGCGACGCTCCGAAATCGCGATTAAGATGGCTCCACGCCTTCGAGGGCGGGCCGTTTTCCCGACCCGCGAATCATTTCCCAGGCGACCGCGTCTTCTCAATTCGGAGATGGCCATATGATGCGACCTTGGATTCGGCGGGCCTCCGGGCTGGCGATGGCGGGGCTCTTGGCGGCGTCGCTGGGGTGCGGCGGCGGCAAGCCGTCGGTCGACACCACGAATGAGGAGGCGACGGTCAAGGGGACCGTCACCTTGAAGGGCAAGCCTCTGGCGAAGGGGGAGATTCGCTTCGACGCCTCCAACTACCTTCGGAAGAACGTGACCGCCAAGTCCGCGGAGCTTCAGCCCGACGGGTCGTATCAGATCACGACGCTCGTCGGCGCGAATCGGATCACGTTCCTAAGCCCGATGCTCAACAAAGATCCCGCCCTGCAGGAATCGACGGTCGAGTTCGACGTGAAATCCGGCGAGAACACCCTGGACATCGCGTTGCCGCTAACGACCCCCGCGCCCTGATTGCTCGGGCGCGGAGGCTCATTGGACCCGGGTCGGAATCAGTACGAGTCGGCCGAGATCAGCTCGCCGCCGGCCCGAGTCCCCAGCGCCCACCAGATGGTGTTGGAGATCGTGCCCTTGATGGCTCGAACCGAGCCGTCGGCCATCAGGCAATTGACGATGCCCGGGTGGCGGCTGGTCGCGGTGACCGCGCCCCCCATGTCCGCCCAGCGGCCTCCGTAAGTGCAGCTCCAGGTATTCGGCGGCATGACGTGGTTGTACCTCGTGTTGCTCGGACAGCCGTTGTACCAGAGCGATCCGTTGGGATAGAGGCTGTTTTGGTTCTGCGGCGTGGAGGCCGCCTTCGGATCCAGGCTCTTGCACTGGCTGTAGACGAGGTTCGGAGTGAGCAGATCGTTGCCGGTCGGCTTGGTTATGAGAGCGTAGGTCGATGGCGGCGAGAGCGGATCGTCGACGCGGTTCGCCGTGTACCAGCCGATCCCCTTGACCTTCTCGCTAAACGCGGCCGTGTTGCTGAGGCCGTCGACGATGGCGCTGAAGCCGACCCCCGGCGTTCGCTTGATGTAATTGCCGGTCTTCCTCGAATTGCCGGACCAGCCGAACAACCCGTTGAACGCCCCCGTGTTGTCCCAGTCGTAGAACGTCGCCGGCGCCGTCCCCGCGTTCGCCGCGTAGTTCGACGAGCCGTCGGCGTTGGTCAAGCGATCCAGGTCCGAAGGACACGAGTAGGCGGCCACGCGGGTCCGGTGGGTGGTGGTGTTGAAGGGCTTGCTCCAGTCCTGCAATCCATAAGAGAAATTGATGGCGTTGTAGAGCGTCGACTGCTCCATGTACGGAAGCAAAAGCGCCAGCGACGACCACTGGTTCCACTCGTCGGGACCGTCGCCCCAGGGGATGCCTCCGGTCGTTGATTCATAGTTGTGCAGCGCAAGCCCAATCTGCTTGAGGTTGTTCACGCACTGAGCGCGCCTGGCGGCCTCGCGGGCCGACTGAACGGCCGGAAGCAGCAGGGCGATTAATACAGCGATGATCGCGATGACCACGAGCAACTCGATCAGCGTGAAGCCGCGGCGGCGCGGATGCGACATGATCCAGCCTACCTTCGCCCGGAGGGCGTTAAAACGAAGATCGCGCGAAAGAAAGGACGAGGCGTGGAGACGGAGGCGCGAGCGCCCCATCCGTCTACACGCACGTCCAGAATGCGCGGAGTCGCTTCGGCTTGGCAAGGAGAAACTAGGCGAATATTCCGGAACCATCGCGCGGCGTTAAGCCCGTTTTCCCGCAACCCCAAGGAGGGCATCGAGTTAATGAAATCAATACTAACAATTTCGTTTTCGTTTTGTCCGGATTTTTGTTCCCGTGACAAGTCCCCGCCGAGGGAGAAGGGAGCCGCCCCCCTTCTCCGCCGGCGGGCGGATGTTCGTCCTTACTCCAGGGCGGCCGCCACGCGCTCGTAGGCCGCGAGCTCCAGCGGGTGGAGGGTTCCCGTTTCGAGCCCCTCGGCGCGGGCCTTGGCCAGGCTCCGCTTGGCCGCCTCGGCGTCTCCGGCCTGAAGTTGGGCCTGGGCCAGGTGGAAATACTTGGTCGACGAGGGGTCGATGGCGATGGCGTTTTCCAGGTCTTCAATGGCCCTTTTGCTCTCGCCGTTGGTCATGTAGACGACGGCCCTGGTGTCGAGGAACTCGGGGATCGGGCCCCGCAGGGCGATCGCCCGGTTGATCAAATCCAGGGGCGAGGTCCCCTTCTCCCCCTTGTCTCCCTGAAGGGTCATGAGCCAGGCCAGGTTGTTCAGGGGGATCACCCCGGCGCTTCCCTGGGCGATCGCCTTGCGGTAGAGATCTTCCGACTCGCTGTAGCGCTTTTGCCGCTCGCGGACGTTGCCGAGGGCGATCATCAGAAGCGCCGAGTCGGGGTTTTGCTCCAGGCTCCGACCGACCCAGTCGGCGACCCGCTCGATCTGGGCCGAGTCGAGCGAGGCCTTGGGAGCGAAGATGGCCTCGATCACCGTGGGGGCGACGGCCTCCGGGTTCGGCGCCGACCTCCAAAGCGGCTCGCAGACGTCGAGCGCCTCCTTGGTGCGCCCGAGGCGGCCCAGGAAGGCGGCGTAGGCGAGGTGGTCCTGAAGCCTCGACGACTGGGAGGCGTTCTTCTGGAACACGCTCTCGGCCAGGTCGGTCAGGCCCAGGCTCTCGGCCAGCTCGGCCGTGGCCAGGGCCAGGACGGGGGGCAACTCCGGCCGGTCGGCGATCGTCTTGATTTGGGAGACCGCCTTGTCGATCTGCCCCCTCGCCTTGTCGAGGCGGGTCTGAAGGGCCAGGACGTTGAAGGCGTCGGGCTGAATCTTCCGAAGCCGGTCGATGAGGTCCTGGGCCTCGGTCGCGTCGCCCTGGCCGCCCTCGCCCTGAACTCGGGCGATCAGCTCGGAGGCGTACTGGACGATCCGAACCACCCGACGGTTGAGCTCCTGGGGCGTGGCCGCGGCCTCGGGCTCGCGCATCAGCTCGCGATATTCGGCCTGGGCCTTGGCCCAATCGCCGTCGGCGGAGTGGAGGCGGGCCAGAAGGAATCGATCCTCGGCGGTCGCCTGGCCGTCGTCGCGCAGCTTTTGAAGCACGTCGATAGCCTCTTTGCGGTAGGGCGTGATCTTCTGGGCCTCGTACACCCGCGACAGAACCCGAAGGTCCTCGGGCGTCTCGGGACGCCTCCAATCGGCCTTGCCCGGGGGGGCGAACAGGTGGAGGGCCTTGAGGGCCTGCTGGTAGTCGTGTTGCAGCTCGCTTCGAGCCACGAGCGTCAGGGCCAGCGTGCGCTTGGCCCAGGCGAGATCCTGGGCGTTCCCGGCGTTGGCGGGCTGGTTCAAGAACGCCGTCAGTTGGGTTTCCACCTCGGCGAGTTGGTTGGTGCGGAGCAGGAACTCGACGTAGGTTCGCTTGAGCGTCGCGTCGGCGGGCTTGTCGGTCTGGGCCTTCAGGTACAGGGCCTTCGCCTTGTCGTACCAGGAGGCGGCCTCGACTTCGTGGGCCGCCGCCTGATGCCCCTGCCCCACGATGTCGGAGCACTGGGCCGCGGCCAGGGCAGCCTTCTCCGAGCCCACGGCCTTCGCGACGTCGTCGACGGTTCGCTCGGCCTTCTCCATCTGTTTGGTTGAGACCAGGAACTGAATCAGGACGACCCAGCGGTTGGGGTCGGCGGGATCGAGGTCCACCGCCTTGCGGAGCTCGGCCTCGGCCTCGTCGAGTTTTTGTTGCCAGAGCAGGAGCTGGGCGAGCAGGACGCGCTCCGAGAAGTCGTTGGGCCGCGCCTCGACGCGCTGGCGAACCATTTCAATGGCGTTCTGATAGTCCTTGTCGCGGATCGCGTCGCCGAGAATGGAGCGCTCCAGGGCGCCCAGGCCGCCCGCGTCGTCGTCCAGACCGGGGACCTTGCTCCAAAGCTGGCTGACCTCCGAACTTCGCCCGGACTCCATCAACAGCTCGGTGGCCCGCTGGACGACCGGCAGGCTTCGCTGCCCCATGTCGACGGCCCGGACGTAAAGATCGGCCAGGCGGCTGAGCTTCTCGCGCCGGTCCTCCTCGGTTCCGCCCCGGTCCGGCTCCAGCTCCTCGATCCTGGCGGTCAAAACGGGGATGATCGACCAGTCCGGCCGCCGCGCGCTCAGTTCCGACAAGAGCGCGCGCGCCTCGGCCAGGAAGCGGGTCTTTTCGTCGTTGTCGGCGGCGTGGCCCGCCCTCCAGATCTTGTGTTCGATCTGGCCGTGTCTAAGCGCGTTGCCGTCGGGCCCCTCAACCTTTTCGATCTCGGCCAGGGCCTTCTCAATCTTCGCCTCGGCCGCGTCGAGGTCGGCCCGGGTTGGGTCGGTCTTGGTCTGAAACGCCAGGCCGAGCATTTGGATCCGAGGCCGAAGGTCCTGGGGCCGCATTTCCGCGACATGGGTCCAGACCTTCGCCGCCGCCTCGACCTCGCCCCGTCGCCCCAGTTCTCCGGCGACCGCCTCCCCCAGCGCGACCCGCTGATCGGCGTTGAGGGCGTCGGCGTTTTCGGTCAAGGCGACCAGCGAGGCGGCGAGATCCGGCGCGCCGCGGGCGGCGAGAACCCTGACCCGGGCCAGGCGAAGCTCCAGGGAGTCGCCCAGCTTGGCCTGGGCCTCGTCAAGCATCCGAAGGGCCCCGGCGTAGTCGTCTCGCGCCGTCGCGAGGTCGGCCGAAGCGGTCCAAATCATGACGGCGGCGGCGTCGCGAGGGTCGCCGGCCCGAGCCTCGTCGAGCAGCGTCTTGGCCCCCGCGTCGTCTCCCTTGGCCTGGAGCAGCTGGGCCTTCAGGACCACGGGCATGGACGGCGCTCCGTCCTTGGCCGCCAGGCCGATCAACCGTTCGGCCTCGCTCCAATCGCGATTCGGCGCGGGCAGCCGTTGATTCCGGGCGATCAGAAGTTGAAACAGCGGGACGCGGGCCTCGGGGACCGTCTCGACGAGCTTGCCATATTCGTCGATCGCCCGGCCGACGTCCCCCTGGGTGACGAGGTCGGCGATCCAGGCCAGCCGGATCTGAACGTTGTTCGGGCTGTCTCGAACCGCGCTGGCCAACGCGCCGCGCTGACGCTCGGGGTCGCCCAGGTGGGCGAGGCAACGGGCCATGAGATCGTTGACGCTCGCCCTCAGCGTGGGGTTCGACGCGAGATCCAGCGGCATCAGCTTCTCGGTCAAAACCTTCCGGGCCTCGACCCATTCCCTCGTGTTGACGTAATAATACGCCATGTAGTAATCGAAGTAGAAGGGGAGGCCGAGCCGGCCGATCTCCTCGATTTGCTCCTTGAGCTGGACGGTCTCCCCGCGCTGGGCGAGGATGTCGGCCAGGCCGATCCTCATGTTCAGGTTGTCGGGCAGGATGTCGAGCCCCCGGCGAAGGGTGGCCGCCGCCTCGTCCGACTTGCCCGCCCGGAGCTCGATCATGGCCAGGGGAAGGTAAAGGTCGCCGCTCTTCGGCGCGGCCTTAAGCCCCCGCTGAAGGACCGCCGCGGCCCCGTCCCAATCGGGGGGCGTCCGCCGCTGGGCCAATCCGGCCAGCTCGATGTAGGCCTCGGGCGCCTCGGGCGCCCGCTTGAGGGCCTCCTGGAAATCGGCCTCGGCCGCCTTGAGGTCCTCGTCCGACTCCTGAAACTTCAGGCGATACCGGCCCCGCTCCAGGTAAACCCGGTAATCGTCGGGGGCCGACGCGACCATCGACGCGATCACCTCGTCGGCCTCGGCCACCTCGTTGAGCCGTCCCCGAAGCAGCGTCGCCGCGCGCTGAAGGGCGTCGAACTTCTGGGCCGCGTTGTGAGCCGCGGCGCTCTTGTACGATTCGACGGCGGCCCGGTCGTCGTCGGCCCCCTGCTCGCAGCGCCCCATCAGATATTCAAGGTCGCCGTCCTCGGGGGTCGCCCTCAGCAGAATCGCGAGGTGGCTCCGGGCGTCCACCAGGTCTCGGGCCGCTCCAGACTCCACGAGGATCTCGGCCAGCCGCCGCCTCGCGTCGTCGCGGCCGGGCTCGCGGGCGAGCACGTCGTCGTAAATCCCGACGGCCTGGGCGATCCGGGCCGGGGTCTTGGACCGCTTCAAAAGCACGTCCGCGAACTTCAGGCTCGCCTCCAGGTCGTCGGGAAACACCTGGGTGTGCTGGAGGTAAAGCTCCTCGGCGCGCTCCAGGTCGCCCGCCTCCGCGGCCCGGTCGGCCTCGGACAGGTTCGAACGACCCAGCCGAGACACCTGATACCGCTGAATCAGAACGATCGAGACGGCGCCCAAGACAAGGACGACGGCCGCGACGGCCAGTCGTCTCAAAGTCGTTGATCTCATGGAGCGGAAACCTCTCTGCAGCACGGGTGCGAATCACGACGCGGCGGCGAAACCGGGAGCTTTTCAGTCTAATGCCCCATCCCAGCAAACATCAATAAAACCCAGACCCTCGGGCGTGCTCCTCGAACCCGGCCCTCGCGGACGGCCTGCGGAAGACGGCCGGCACCGCCGCCGAAAGTCGCCGAATTGGGTTCGTTCGGGCGCGGCCGCCATCTCTCGACAATCCAGCCAATTCGTCGCAAGGTGTTTCAATCAAGGAAGTTGGAAAATATCAGCCGTTCCGGGAATTGGGTTCGTTCGGACAGTTTTTCGCGAGACAAAGGAGGCCGCTTTCCACCGCCGATCCCACGCGAGGCACCGTTCCGGGGGTCGCGCCGCGGGCTCCGCGCGCAGTATCCCCTTATTAATAATGCCACATTTTCGCGATTCATTGCATAAAATGGCTCGACGCGAGCCATTTTTTTTCGCGACGCCGCAATCAGCATAGGTTGTACGCCTCGAAGTTCGAAAAGGGACGATCCATTTATTCAGCCATGCGTGAACAAACGGCGGGAGGCCGCGGCCCTGGCCAATCGTGTTCGGCGCGGCCCGCTCATGCGGCGGACGGATCTGGGTCCTCCCTTCTCCCCTCGCGGGCGAAGGGATCACGGCTGGAAGCCGGCGGGTTTCCCCTCTCATCCGGCCGTTCCGGCCCGACCCCACGAGTGGGATTGTCCCCCCTCCCGCGCGGGGAGAAGGAATGCTCGCCCCGGCTTTCGGAGAGCCCAAATCCGATGCCGAACAGGGGGCCCAGGCGCGGTTCAAGATCCGCGGCGACCCCCCGCGACTACCGATTAACCGGACATACTTTCGCCCGCCAAGCCCCCGGAAACCGGGTCGATCCCCCCTCAAACTACTCAAGAAATTGGACCACGCGGCCCTAGGGAACTACTCAAGAAATTGGACCACCTATCCGGTACGCCCGTGTAGTAACGATTAACCGAGCATAGGCGCCAAATGTACCTACAGATTAACCGAGCATAGTTTCTCGGCGGCCCCAAAATGCAAGCAAGCGCTCACGGGCCGCGCGGCGATCCGAACGCCGGCCTCCAGGCGCAACTTTTTAGACCAACTCGCGTTGCGCCGTTGGGGCGACGTGTGTTCCTTTGTGCGCCACGATTAACCGAGCGCGCTTTTTTTTCGCGTCCACCTAATGAGGAAGCGCCCACTAACGATTAATCGAGCATAGTATTCGTTTGTATCTACTGATTAACCGGGCATGGATAGGGCGTGCACTCACGATTAACCGGACATAGTTTTACCGATTAACCGAGCATAGTTTCGGGGTGCACTCACGATTAACCGGGCATACCACTACCGATTAACCGAGCATAGTTACGGTTTGCAAGTTCTGATTAAATGGTGACTTGCGGCGCCGAGAATTTGTTTTAGACTTTTGCTTAGACTTAAAGACAAACAACAGGGGGCCGACGGGCCCCTGTGTTGCTGCTTTTTTGATTCTGGGATCGGGAAGACCAAACCCGGGAACCACCTCGATGCCGAGACGAGCCGCGCCAGTCGCCGGGAGCCTGAGGCCGAACGAGCCGGAACCGCCGTTGGAGGCGGCGGAGTTGCTCGAACCCCCCGGCGGGGAGGCCGACGCCCCCGAGGCGGGTTGGAAGGACGAGCTGAACCTCGCCGAGTTCCCGATCACCGCGCTGACGGATCGGATTCCCGACGGGCAGACGACGCTGGTGTTCGAGGATCGCCTGGAGCCCCGGGACGGTCCGCCGATCATTCGCCGGCTGACGATCATGGGGACGGCCAAGCACGGCCTGCCGACCTCGATGGACGACGAGGTGCTGGTGGGCCTGATCCAGCTCACCAAGCGACGAAGCAACTTCACCGACGCCCGGGTCTCGTTCTCCCGGTACGAGCTGATCGAGCTGCTGGGGTGGCCCCAAAGCGGGCAGAGCTACCGGCGGATCGAGGAGGCCCTGCACCGCTGGGTCGGGGTCGTCCTGATGTACGAAAACGCCTGGTGGGACAACAACGCCAAGAGCTGGGTCGACGAGCAGTTCCACGTCCTGGACAACGTGACGCTCTACGACCGGGAGCGTTGGCGGCGAGCCTCGGCCCGAACCGGCAAGGGGACCCCTGGCAAGTCGGAGAAGCCCCCCCTGCCCCTTTCGAGCTTCCGCTGGAACGAGGTGATCTTCCAGAGCTTCCAGAGCGGCAACCTCAAGCAGCTCGACCTGGAGCTTTACCTGAAGCTCCGCCTGCCGACGACGAAGCGGATGTACCGGTTTCTGGACAAGCGGTTTTACCGGCGGACGAGGCTCGACTTCGACCTGCGGTCGCTCGCCTGCGAGCACATCGGCCTGAGCCGGTCCTACGCTCCGGGCGCCCTGAAGCGTCGGCTCAAGCCGGCCCTGGAGGAGCTGGAGCAGCTTGGGTTTCTCGAAGCCCTCGACCCCGAGGAGCGGTATTCCTACGTCAAGCGGGGAACCTGGCGGATCATCCTGATCCGAGGGCGCCACGGCCTGCTTGACCCCGGCGCCGAGTCGGTCGACGAGCCCGCCGTCCTGGTCGAGTCGCTTCAGGGCCGGGGCGTCTCGGCCAAGATCGCCCGAGAGCTGGTCGACGCCCATCCCGCCCATCGGGTCCAGGCCAAGATCGAAGTCTTCGACTGGCTGGTCCGCAACGAGGACAAGCGGGTCGCCAAGAACCCGGCCGGTTACCTCGTGGCCTCCATCCGCTCGGACTACCAGGAGCCGAACGATTACCCGTCCCCGGCCGAAGCGACGACGGCCGAGCCCCGGCCGGCCCGGGGCAAGCGCGCGGCGGGCGAGGCCAAGACCGCCCCGCGCAAGGGCCGGCCCAAGACCGAGACCGAACCCGAGACCGCCCGAGGGAGCGAGGCCGAGCTTCGGGAGGCCTGGGAGAAGCTTCCCGAGGCCGAGCGAGACGCCATCCTCGCCGAGGTCAAGGCCGAGCACCCCGGCCTGGGCCGCTGGCGGAACATGCTGGAGCCGCTCTGCCTGGCGGCCCTGGAGGCCCGCCTCCGCGACCGAGGCGCCGCGGCGAGCGAGTTTCCCCTCTTTCCCGACGACGCGGCTTAGAAGGCCTTTAAACCGCCCTGGCGGCCCGCTGGCGCGGTTTTGAGGGCGAAGTCGAGCTTTGTATCGATTTTCGCTCAAGAAGGGCGTGGCGGGCGTCCTGGGCGATTTTAGGGGGTGGGCGATCGCGCGGCGTCGACCTCGGAGAACGGGATTCGGGAGGGCGAGGCTCCCGCCGAGCCCCGCGCACGGCGTCGCCCTCCCATTTTACGTCCCACTCCCCGCCCCGGTTTAGGCGTCGCCGCCGGCCTCGTCGTCCCGGTCGGGGTTCGAGTCCGAGGATCGGCTGCCGCGGCGGTCGCGCGAGTCGTACAGGACCATCGAGGTTACCAGCGGGCGCAACAGGTCGTTGACGATCTCGGAGCGATCCTTGCCGACGTGGATGGCGTAGAGCCAGAGCTTCTTGTCGACGTCCTCCTCGATGGCGAACATCCGCTGCACGCGCTTGGGCTTGGCGGCCTTCGAGCGCGTGCTTCGCGACCGGGAGCTTGAGGACGAGGATCGGCCGTTGGGTTCGGCGTCGGCCGTCTGGGCGCCGTCGGCCGGGTCCTGGGACGAGGCGGAGGCGTCGCCCGGCGCGCTTGAGTTGTTGAGCCGGCGTTCGAATTCGGCCTCGGTCATGCTGGGCCGGGTCAGGCCGGTTCGGCTCTCGGGTCCTGGAATGCCGCCGCGTCGCGTCGCGCCGCTCATGGTTCGCTCCCCTTCTGATTGAGTTCGCGTTGCGCGCGGATGGCCGCGCTCCCACCGCTCTCCCTCGCTCGCCAACGCCGGGGGCGGTTCGCTTGTGGATCTGGGTCGTGGTTACAAGGCGGAGGTTACGAAGCCTCGCGCAGCTCGGTTTCGGGGTCGTCCGGGGGCGGGGCGTCGACCTCCGGGCCGGCTGTTTCGGGGGCGCTCGCGGCCCCCTCCCCCGCCCTTCCCTTTAGGAAGGCCTCAGCCGCCGCGCGGTAGGCCGTCGCCGCGGCGCTCAGCCTATCGTAGTGGATCAAGGGGGTTCCGCGCGCGTAGGCCTCGCGGAACTTCACCGAGGTCGGCACCGACCGCTCGTGGACGAGCGGGCCGAAGTAGTGGCGCACCTCCGCCTCAATCTGCTTGGAGACGAGCGTTCGATCGACCCGGGTGATCAAGACCCCCGTGATCTCCAGGGGGCCGGCGTCGGTGAACTCCAACCGGAAGTCGCTGACCGACCGCGCCAGGTCCTCCAGGGCGCGCACGCCCGCCAGGGCCGCGACGCAGGGATCGATGGGGATCAGGATCTCGGAGACGGCGTAGAGGATGGCCACGTTCAGCGGCGTGAGCACCGGGCTGGTGTCGACGACGACGACGTCATATCCGACGAGCTTCTTGAACAGGCGGCGGACCCGGAACTCGCGCCCCTGCCCCAGCCCCTGGGCTCCTCCCATCTGATCCGAGCAAGAGCTCAGGCGATCGCCGGGGGGAACTACGCTTAGGCCCGGGTGGTCCGTGGGGATCGCGACCTCTTCCAGCCCCGAGCCCTCAAGGAGGGCGTCGGCCAGGCCGGCGGCCGGTATCCCCCGAGGGAAGAACCCAAGGGCCGCGTTGCCCGACGGGTCGGCGTCCACCAGCAAGACGCGCTGGTCGAGCTCGGCCAGGGCCGCGGCCAGGTTGATCGCCGTCGTGCTCTTGCCAACGCCTCCCTTGGCGTTGGTCACCGCGACGCTTCTCATCATCCCCCCTTCCCCACCGTCGGAACGTCGACCGCCTCAACCCGGAAACCCTTGCAAGACTGAGATTTGGAGCAAGGACTTGGCAACATGGCGACGATGAGCCCTGAAACCGAGCGGCCAAGGAACCTATTTCCAATTGCCCCAAGGAACCAAGGCGCCAAGGTAATTTGCCATCGAGGCATATCGGCCCCAAGGGACATGGACTTGTCGAGAACCAGCAGGCTCGGCGACTTGGAACATGGATTGATCGAAACCAATACGCCAAGGCACGCGAGGCGGCTTGGCGACGAATCGCCAAGTTCGCTGGGCGGCCGGCTGCATTAAGCGCCTCGGCGCCGCGACAACATAACAACCTGGGCGCCAGGACGCCATTGCAAGTCGGATGACTTGGCGGCTGGGAGCGCGAGGAAACAACATGGACGCGAGACCATGCCAAATAGGCGGCCGGGGCCCATTGGTGGACAATGCCATATGGCGGCAATGGCGCCATGGTTCAAAGTCGCGGAAAGCGACTGGGTCCAAGGGCAACTTGGAACCAAGGCGCCAAGGGACATCTGGCGACAAGGAACCAGGGCACGCCAATCACCATGAGACCAAGAAACCAGGGACCCCAGGCGCCATGCGGAACAGCATAACGAGGCCCAAGATAACAAGGCGCCAAGGATCAGATGTCATCAAGCGAAGGCAAATGCCAAGGCGCAATGGAAGCGTGGAACAAAGAAAGACTGAAACCAGGTTGACAAGTTGACTTGGCAAACCTGAAAGCGATTTGTCAAGGCAGCAATCTCGAACGTGGTCCAACGCGCCATGCCGAGTTGGCGAATGGGCGACTGGTTAGCCTTGGCGCCTCGGCCTCAAGGCGGGCCGCCGATCGGAGAGACGGAGGCGAAACGACCGCTGGGCGCGAGGGGCGGAGCGGGGGGGGACCGCCCGGGGACGGGGTCGCCTCGCCTTGGTCTCAATGTGGAAAGGGTCCAAGGTTGTCGCGTCAACGAGCCATACAGACAACAAGGCAAAAGGGAAACACGGTTTCGAGGACCCAAGGCGCCATGTCGCGAAGGCGCCGATTCCCATAGCAAGCTTGGCAACTTGGCGAATGAGCCAATTGGAAACATGGCGCTTCAGGATATTGGCGCCAAGCTCATCTTTGACCAAGTTGCCAAGGCGCGGTGGCAACCAATTGCCAATGCGCATCGACGACCAATACGCCGTGGGATATTGGGCCCAAGTCCGTAAATAGCCAGGGTTTCATGCTAAAAGACTGAGCAAGGCGCTTCGCCAGGCTTGGAGCCAATGGCCAAAAAGAACCTTGGAAAATTGGGTTCTAGGCGCCGAGTCGCGCGGCCTGGGTTGGGACGATGGCGCCACGTTCCGCAAGGAAACACGGAAAATTGACGGATTGACGCCTTGGATTCTAGCTTCCATGCCGGCTCGTCGTTAATGTCCAGATTGCGGCAAGTCCGTGATGGCCGCTTGACCGCTTGATTCCAAGGCCGGGAATACAGCGGGGCTCCGCCGCCTCCTTTCACCCCACGGGCTGTCCCACGACGACGAGGCCGGGGCGGGGTAGGGGGTAGGTTGATGAAATTGGGAAACTATCCGGGGCCGGTCGCCGAAATTTCTCGCCTATTCATTGACATGCGTGGTGGCGACGGTGCACGGTGGTTGCTCAGCCTAAAAAGAGTGACTTACCACGAGACGGCTTCGGGCTGAGCGGGAAATCCGTTTTTTCAGGGTATTTGACACCACGCGATTGCGCCAGCATAGTTTCTCGATATTATCCAAACCCGCGCGTCGTGGGTGTCTTGCGCAATCGCGACAAATTGATAACCTCCGAAGCCGCGCGAAGAGCGAATCCTTGTGCCTTACTCCCGGCGTTGCGGCCGGGAGTGGATTGAAACAAACGGAGATCTGGTCATGCGCGCAAGTGCACCGAGCGTTTCGCCTCAAGAGCATCGTGATCGGATTCGCCCGGACGCGCGGCTGCGGAGGTCTCGACGGACCCGGAATCGCCGGGAGGCCCTGGAGTGGCTGGAGAGTCGGACGCTGTTGGCGGTCTTGCCGGCGGCTCAGGTGGCCGGGGCCTTGAACGACGTTTCCACGAGCGCGGGGAGCATGAGCAGCCCTCTCGTGGTGGTTGACCGCTATAATCCACTTCACCTGGCGTCGGTCTGGGTCCGGTACGATCCCGACCTCGCGCCGGGCAACACGACGGTGGTGCAGGGCTCGTACTCCAACGACGGCGGCGCGACCTGGACGTCGCTCGGCGTCGCGGCCGGGGCCATGACGGATCCGGCGGTGGCCCCGCCGGCGACCGGGCCGCTGGTCACCTACACCCAGACGATCAACCCGCAGGTCGCCTTCGACAACAATCACAACCTTTACGTTCTGACCCAGCAGACCAACGGCACCGGCACCTCGGGCGCCCTGAGCCTAAGAAAGTTCGACTTCAGCGGAAACGCGCCCGTTCAGACCATCTCCAACAAGATCGTTCACCAGTACGTTCAGGATCCGATCTTCAACCCCACGTTGACGGTCGACGACAACCAGGCGACGTTCGTCGACCCGCTCACCGGCGCCGTTCAGAACGATCCGAGCGCCGGCACGGTTTGGATTGGTTGGAGCACCAATGAGGCGGCTCCGACGGGGATCTTCGCCCGAACCGGGCAGACCTGGAACCCGAACTCGATTCAGGTGATCGGCTCGGCGGACGGCGGAGACACGTTCACAGCCCCGGCGCTCGTCGGCACGGGCGGCTCGGTCAACTCGGCTCGCGGGCGGTACACGGGGCCGACCGGGACGTTCGGCAACGTGACGCCGAAGATCGCCGTTTCGCAGGGCGTGGCGGGGGGGCCCAACGGCGGCCAGGCCACCGTCATTTGGGACAACACCCGGATTTACAACGCGACCTTTGATCGGATTCAATCGGCCGCCATCACCGGCGGCGCGACGGCCGTTCGGGCGAACGGGGCGGGGGGGACCATCGCCCAGAACACCGGGAACACCGATCCCAACGGAGTCGCCACGAACTTCCAGATCCCCGTCACGATTACCGATCCCAACTTCACCCTGTCGAAGCTGACGGCCTCGCTGACGATCCAGCAGACCGACATGCAGTCCCTGGCCGCCTACCTGACGGCCCCGGACGGTCGGAAGGTCTTGCTCTTCTCCAACGCGATGCCCTCGTCGGGAACCGTGCCGACGGGCCAGACTCGGGGCGTGACCGGGGCGAACCTCGGCATCGTCGGCATGTCGGGCACTCCGGCCTCTCCCTACGGGATTCTCGGGACCACCTTTGACGACGACGCGGCCCGGAACATCAGCGACCGGGGCGTCGGCCTGGGAAGCACCGGAACCTTCCGCCCCGAGCAGACCGACCAGCCCCTGGGCGGCTACGTCAACCTCGGCGCCTTCAACGGCATGACGGCCGCGCAGTTGAGCGGAACCTGGACGCTGACGATCGTCTCCTACCGCGACAACGGGACCAGCAACCCCGCCCCCCGGCTAATCAACTGGGGGTTGAACTTCGGCGCCGGCGCGAATGTCGGCTCGACCACGAACGTGGCGACGACCAACGTTCGAGGGTCCCAAAGCGGCTCGTACTCCCGGACCTCGGCCGCGGCCGGACCCCAGGGGATCGGCCCGGGAATCCAGATCGCCCAGGACAACACCCTCGGATCGTTCAGCCAGCACCAGGGGCGGATTTACGTCACCTACGTCGGTTGGATCGATTACAGAGACGGCGGCTACGTCAACCCCGCCGACAACACCGACGTTTTCCTGGTCACCTCCGACGACGGCGGCCAAACCTGGACCAACCGGGGGATCGTCAACGACGACCAGGGCTCGCGCGACGGCTTCAGCGGCGCGAACAAGAACACGGGGGAGGGGCAGATCGCCGGCCGGGCCCAGTTCCTGCCGACCGTCGCCGTCGATCAAACGACGGGAACCCTCGTCATGTCCTGGCGCGACGGCCGCGACGATTCGGCCCGCGCCCGGTCGTCGGTCTACGTGACTTCGAGCATCGACGGCGGCGCCAGCTTCAGCAGTCAGACCTACGCCAACCCCGCGCAAACGTCGACCGACGCCATCACCGGGCAACAGGTCGTCATCGGCCCCCGGGGAGACGGCTTCAACTCGGTCAACGAGCCGGTTCCCATTTATGGATTCGGCTCCCAGATGGGCCTGGCCGTCGCCGCCGGCCAGGTCTTCACGGCCTGGGCGGGCAACCTCAACGCGAGCTACCTGGACTCCAGTTTCGGCATCCACGGCCAGCCCCTCCAGACCTACGTTCAGCGCCTGACCATCTCCGCCGGGCCCCGGATCATTGACGGCACGATGGGCGTGGTCGGCCTCGCCGGCGACTTGGTCAACACCGTTCGGGGGCCCGACGGCGGCCCCGTGGCCAACGCCTTCGAGGTGACCTTCGATCGGCCGATCGATCCCCGGCAGGTCATCGACGCCGGCCAGGCCAGCTTCACGCCGGCCGACGTGTTGGTGTACTACCACGACACGGTCAACGGCGGCCCGTTCGTTGGAGTGCCGGTTCTCGGCGTCACGCCGGTTCTCTCGAGCGCCGTGGGCAATCTCGGCTACACGAGGTTCCGGGTCGAGTTCGCCGCCAGCGGCCTGGTCGGGACCTACAGCTACATCGTCCTGCCGACGATCACCGACCAGATTCGGACGGTCGCGGCCGGGGCGACGAAGGTGGGCAACGACGTCGACCAGAACGCCGACGGAGTCGCCGGGCAAAATCCCTTGACGGCCGTTTATGTCGGGCTGACGCCCGGAGACGCCTTCGTCGCGCCCATGCCCGCGCCCAAGGCGGCGACGACGTTCGGCCCCGACCCGCTTTCGCTCTTGAGGCCGCCGTTCGACTCCAAGACGCTGCCGTTGATCGTGCCGGGGGCGCATCTGGCGGGGACGTCGGTCCTCGGGGGGACGGGTTCGGACAACCTCCTGCTCGACAAGACGACCAGCTCGCTTTTGATGACCTTCGACCGGGACATGAACGCGTCGAGCTTCACCGCCGACAAGGTGCTCCAGATCATGGGGCCGTCGGGGTCGATCCTGGGTCCGCAATACTTCGCCTCCAACTCGAAGGGCGAGTTGATCCCGCCCCCGTCGGCCTCCGGCGCCACGGGCTCCCTCACGTCGAAGCTCACCGTCCCCGGGTTCGGCGGCACGTTCCTCGCCGCCAACATCACGGTGCGGCTGAACATCGACTTCCCGGCCGACGCGGGCCTGACGGCGGTTTTGGTCGGTCCCGACGGAACCAGGCTGACCCTCTTCTCAAGGATCGGCGGCCTCGGGTCCAACTTCACGAACACGGTCTTCAGCGATTCGGCCGCGCAGTCCATCAACGAGGGCTTCGCGCCGTTCACCGGAACGTTCCGGCCCAGCGACCCCAGCAAGCCCAACGGCCTGGCCGTCTTCAACGGCAAGTCGATCGAGGGCGAGTGGAAACTTGAGATCACCAACACGCGGGGAGGGGCCGCCGGCGTTCTTCGCGACTGGTCGCTGAACATCACGCCGGTGGTCTCGGTGACGCCGGTCAACCCGGTTGGCGGGCTGGCCCGGACGTTCTCGGTCAACTTCCCGAGGCAGTCGCTGAGCGGGACCTACACGGTTCAAGTCGCGTCGAGCATCCTCGACGCCCAGGGCCGGCCGCTCGATTCGAACCTCAACGCGGGCGTCCACGTGCTTCGGGGCGAGGCGGCCAACGTTCCCACGACGACCGTCTCCTACGGCAGCGGCCAGGTGAACCAGGGGCCCGTCGCCGGCCGGATCTCCTCGCGGATCAGCGTCCCCGACGATTTCCTCATCCAGGGGACGACGGCCTCGGGGCGGTCGGGGCTTCGGCTCAGGCTGAATCTCGGCACGAACAACGTGGGGCCCCTGACGGCGACCCTGGTTTACCATCCCGACTCGTCCGACCCGCGCTCGGTGGCCGTGTTCTCCGGCCTGATCCAGGGGCCGACCGGTGGCGGGTTCATCGACACGCTTTTCGACGACCTCGCCCGGACCCCGATCAGCCAGGGCGCCCCGCCGTTCTTCGCCGGCCCCTACGCCCCCCAGAGCCCCTTCCTGAACAGCGCGGGGTTCCTGGGGCTCTCTTCGGGAGGGACGTGGGAGCTGGTGATTGAGGGGGGCAACGCCACGCTCAACAGTTGGTCGCTGATCTTCGAGAAGCCGCTGCCGACCTCGGGCCTGGGCGAGCCGGTCGCCGACCTGGCCGGCGGAAGCTTCCGCATCCTCCAGATGAACCCGACCGACCCGCTTTCCAGGAGCGAGTGGACGGCCGTTGGTCCCGCCCCCTTGATGGGTTCGGCGGGCCGGATCGGGGCGATGGCCGTGGACCCGTCCGACCCGACGGGCAACACCTTCTACGTCGCCGGCGCCAGCGGCGGCATCTGGAAGACCACGAACTTCCTGACGACCGACCCGCAGGGGCCGACCTACATTCCGTTGACCGACTTCGGGCCGTCCAACGGCATGAACATCGGTGGTCTGGCGGTCTTCGCCCGCAACAACGACCCGAACCAATCGATCGTCATCGCCTCGACCGGCGAGGGGGATTTCGGCAGCCCGGGCGTCGGCTTCCTGATCTCCAAGGACGGCGGCGCGACCTGGGGCCTCTTCGACAGCGCGACCAACGTCGACTCGTCGGGGAACCCGCTGCCGTATGACTCGCCGCTCCGGGATCGGACCTTCGTGGGCTCGACGTCGTTCAAGGTCGTCGTCGACCCCACGGCCACCGCGCAGGGCGGAGTCATCATCTACGCCGCGATCAGCGGGCGCAACGGCGGGCTCTGGCGGAGCCAGGACACCGGCGACCACTGGCAGTTGATGCGGTCGGGCGACGCCACCGACGTGGTTCTCGACCCGTCGAGCAACACCGGAGGCGACGGCAACCTGCAAATCGTCATCGCCGGCTTCCAGGGCGAGGGCGTCTACCTCAGCCCCAACCGCGGCCAGATCTGGAACCAGATGGCCGGCGGCGTGGGCAACCCGCTGATCGTCGACACCCTGAACGACCGAAGCGTTCCCGTCGGCCCCATCGGCGTGGGCCCCAACGGCCTCTGGGGGCGGATCGTCCTGGCCAAGCCCGCCCTGACGTCCAGCCCGGTGCAGAACCAGATCTACGGGGGGTGGCTGTACGCCGCGGTCGTCAGCATCGACGACAGCCTCCTCGGGGTCTACATGACCAAGGACTACGGCCAGAACTGGGTCAGGGTCCGCATCCCGAACGAGCCGACCGTCGCCGGATTCGACCCCGCCATCCCCACCAACGACATCCTGCGATCCGACATCAACCTGGTCCGCGACCGGGGCAATCAAAACATCACGCTGGCCATCGACCCCACCAACCCCAACATCGTCTACCTGGGTGGGTACAGACCGCCGAACACGGGCAGCGGCATGATCCGGATCGACGCGACCCGGGTCTGGGACGCCCACAACCTGACCTTCTTCTCCTCCGAGGAGTTTCTCGGCGTCACCGATTACTTCTCGGTCGGGGCGATCACGGTCGGGTCGTTCTCGAACGGCTCATACGGCCTGACCGGGAGGACCGGCCAGAATTACCTCAACCTTATTCGCAACCCGGACAATCCGTTCAACGCCAACTCCACGATTTTCGTTCGGAACCTGGGTCAGTTCGCCAACAACGGCTTCGGCGTCGATTGGATCCCGTTCGACGCCCCCCTGACGCCCGAGGGCTTCACGGGGAGCACGTCGCCGAGCTACCAGCGGCTCGTCACGATGATCGACCCGACGACGGGTCTGCCGCGGCTGGTGTTTGGGACGAACCGGGGGGTCTGGTCGGTCCTCGACGACCACGGCGTCCAGCTCAACGGGACGAGCGTCGGCTCGACCCCCACGCCGGTCGGAAACCGCAACGGCAACCTGCAAATCGCCCAGTTTTTCTACGGGGCCGCGCAGCCGAGCAACGCCGCGGTGGCCGCCAGCTACGATCACGCCCTGTTTTACGCCGGCGGCAACGACGGCGGGCCGTCGTCCAGCGCCTTGGTTCTCATCAACGGCGAGCTGTTCTGGACCGTCACCGGCGAGGGGGCGACCAGCGGGGGCGTGGCCACGAACCAGCAGGGGGACGGCTCGCGCTATCAGGCGTTCGTCCCCGGTTCGATGGTGACGAACATGGGGACCACGTTCTTCCGCGTCAACCACGTGGGAAGGACCTTCGGGCTGTTCCAGCAGAGCGGGGGGGGGAACATCCCCGACCCGCAGTGGGGGGGCAACGTCGGCGCGACCTTCGCCGTCAACCCGGTCAACGGCGATCAGATCATCATCAGCTCCAACACGGGCCGGATCTTCGCCACCGAGACCCGGGGCGTCACCTGGTTCGAGATCGGCTCTCCGGCGGTCTTCGGAAGCCCGGGGGCCTTCAGCCAGGCCCTGGCCTACGGGGCGCCCGATCCCGCGGCCCCCGCGGGCGTGGGGAACCTCGGCAACTTCATTTACGTCGGCACCGCCGCGGGACAGGTCTTCACCAGCCGAACCGCGGGCGGCGGCAGCGGCCTGAACTGGTTCAACATCTCGCTCGGTCTCGACGGCTCGCCCGTCAAGCAGATCATCACCAACCCGGCGCGGGGCTCGCATTCGGCCTACGCCGTGACGACGACCGGCGTGTTCTTCATCAACGACTCGATCGCCCTGGGCCAGGACCCGACCAACGCCGCCAAGGGATGGATCAACGTCACCGGCGACCTTCGCGACCTCTCGTACGCGATCTTCGGCCAGACCTACGACCCGAACGCCGCCGGCGGGGGAACGCTCGACCAGTCGCTCTCGCTGGCCACGATCGCCGTCGACTGGCGGTATCTGATCCCCAACGCCTCGGACGATCCCGCCGGGGCGGGGCTCCATCCGGTCCTGTACGTCGGCGGCGACACGGGGGTCTTCCGGTCCCTGGACAACGGGGCGACCTGGACCATCTTCCCCGACCAGTCCATCGACGGCTCGACGGTCCAGGGCGGACATCTGCCCCGCGTCAGCGTCCGCGACCTCGACCTGTCGCTGGGCAACATCAACACGGTCACCGGCATGCCCAACCTCGCCGGGCCCCACGATCCCTCGGCGCCGGTCGCGACGCCCGACCCGAACCTGCTTCTGGCCACGACCCACGGCCGGGGCCAGTTCGCCATCAAGATGGCGCCCCTGATCTTGCCCGGCGCGTCGAAGATCAACTCGGCCGACACCACGGGAACGGCTCCCGACGGAACGGTCCTGGTCAAGACGTCGCGGTTCCGGGTCCAGGGCCTGAGCATGATCAGCGGCTTCGGCGACGCGACCCGGATCACGATCCTGGACGCGACCGACCCGAACAACAAGTTCATCATCGGCGGCTTCAACCCCGCCGATCCGTCGACCAACGTCGCGGCCAACTGGACCGACGCCTTCGGCAACTTCTCGGTCGGAGTCAATCCCGGCGCGATCCCGGACAACGGCGCCAGGATCATCCAGGTCTACGCCACGGATGATTCCGGGGGGATCGGCAACATGGTCACCTTCTCGATCATGCTCGACGCCGATGACCTCGGCCTGCCCGTCCCCGCCGATCCGTCGCTGAGGATCTACGGGCCCGACAACACGAGCCAGGCCCCGCCGGCGATCTACACCCGAACGCCGACGCCGACGTTCGTCGGAACAACCAGCCCCGGCGCGACGGTCGAGCTGCTTTACCAGGACGCCAACGGCAACTATGCGTCGTTCAACCCGCCGGTCGTCGCGATGGCCGGCCCCCTCGGCAACTTCCGCCTGACCTTTCCCGACTTGGGGGTTTCCTTTGGGGCCTTCTCGGTCAAGGCCAAGGCCACCAACGCCTCCGGGGACGCCAAGCATCTGAGCCCCGCCGTCGCCTTCACCATCAAGCTGGACGGGCCGAGCGCGCCGCCGACCCTGTTTTTGAACCCGTACTTCGATTCGGGGATCGTCGGCGACAACATCACCGCCGTCCGGGCGCTGGATCTTGTTGGCTCGGTTGGCGCGGTCAACGCGGGGTCGATCATCCGAATTTACGCCGCCGACGCCAACGGAGCGCCGCTCGGTCAGCCGCTGGCCCAGATCAACGCCGACGCCCTGGGCAATTTCTCGGTCCAACTGGCGCACTCGTACGGCAACGGCGAGATCCGGTTCGTGGCCACCGCGGTCGACCCCGCCGGCAACCCGGCGCCCGGCCACAGCGCGGTCCTGAAGACGACGATCGTTTCGGTGGGCCTGGATTACTCCGGCAACCCGGTCGACTACTACAGGGCTCGCGGCCTCACGCCGCCGGGGCCGGTGCCGTCGCCGGCCCAGGGCGCGCTTTACCTCCGCAACGGCGCGACCGGCTTCGGCCAGTGGTTCTTCCAGCCCACGGCGCCGACCTACGTCCCCTCCTGGGCTCCCAGCGGCGGCGCCATCGGCTCGGCGGGAGACATCCCGATCGCCGGCGACTTCGACGGCGACGGCAAGGCCGACCTGGTGACCTTCAACCAAAGCACCGCCACCTGGGTCGCCTATCAATCGTCGGCCGGCGGCGCGGTGTTCCAGTTCGGGGTGCCCGGCATTAGCCTTCCGGTCGTCGGCAACTTCGACGGCCCCGGGGCCACGCAGTTCGGGATCTATTTCGTCAACGCCAACGGCATCGGCGTTTGGCGGATCACGAGCCCGGTCACCGGCCCTCGGGAGTACGGCTTCGGCGGGCCGGGGGACATCCCCCTGGTTGGCGACTTCGAAGGCCTTGGCCGGGACCAGATGGCCGTCTATCGGCCGAGCACCGGCCAGTTCCTCGTTTACATCCCCGCCGCGGGGGCCCAGCCGGCCAGGATCGACGTCGTGGCCACGCTGGCGCCGAATCAGGTTCCGGTCCCGGGCAAGTACGACAATCAGTATTTCTACGCCCAGGGCCAGCCGTACCGAACCGAGGCGGCGGTCTTCGATCCCGCCACGGGCGTTTTCACGATCGCCCGGGCGGCCGGCTCGACTCTCCCCAGCCGGGTCACCTTCCTGCCCGGCGATATTCCGGTTCCGGGGGATTACCTGGGAGTCGGCTGGGACCAACCGGCCGTCTACCGGCCTCGAACGACCCAGTTCGTCACCAAGTTTGACCAGACGGATCCCAGCGGTTCCGGCCCCGGCACGCAGATCGCCATCTTCTCCGGCCTTCTGGGGGCGAACGTCGTTCCGCCGGGAGCGCCCTTGGGCTACAGGGTTTCCGTCGCCGCCCCCGCTCCGCGAACCGCGGCGGCGCTGGCGGCTTCGGCCGAACCCGCCTCGCCCGGGGGGGACGCCCGCGTGGCGGGCCAGGTCCAGGCTCCGGCCCCGGTCGCCCCGACGCCTCCGGTCGCTCCGGAGCCGACGCCCCAGGCGCCTCCGGCGCCCGTGGTGGTCGCCCCGTCGCTCAACTACATTTCGACCAATCCTCCGGGAACCGCGCGACCCTGGTTCGCCGGGACGGCGGCTCCGGGAACGACCGTTGATCTGTTCCTAAGCGGCTCGGGGGTCGTCGGCTCCAGGCGGGTTGGGACCGCGGCGGCCGACGCGGCCGGCAACTACGGCTTCCAGCTCCCCGCGGGGGCGAGGAACGGAAACTACTCGCTGGTGGCCCAGGCCAGGGGCGCCGACGGCTCGTCGACCCCGATCGCCGGAGCGTCGTTCAACATCGGCCCCGCGCCGACCACCAGGCCCACCCGGCCGCCGGCCCGAACCGCCCCGATCGCCGGCGCTCCGCTTCCGATTCCGACCCCTCGGCCGCCGCTCCCGATCCGTCGGGTCGTCGTCGCCGGCTCGGCCGCCGCGCCCCTGGCCGGCCGGCCGGCGGCTCTGGTCCGCGCGTCCATGAGGGGAATCTAATCCCACCCCGCGCCGAGCAACCCACTCGGCGCCCCGACAACACCGAAGGCCCGAGGCGGTTAACCCGACCGCCCCGGGCCTTTTTTCGTTGATGCGACCCCGGGGCTTGTCAGGGTTCCAACTCGTCCTGGGCCGAGTGGCGGACGGCCAGGACGGTGATTACTTCGCCCTCGACGGTGTAGAGGATTCGATAGGCGCCGCGACGCTTGCCGTGGAGGGCTTCCCGGATCGGAAATCCGAATCTCTCGGACGTTTCGACGGTCAGGGGATGCAGCATGGGGGTTGTCGGCCAGCTTGGCAATGGCTTTTCGCAAGCTGGTCAGCCAACGTTCGGCGGTATAGGGGGAACGCTCGGCGATCCAGTCGAACGCGGCCAGAGCTTCCGCCTCGGCTCTGGGCTGGATGATGACCTGATGGCGGCTCATCGGCCCTTCTTCGCCTTCGCGGTGGCGAGCCGCGTCTCCATCTCGGCGAACATGGCCTCGATGGGGCGACCTTTGCCAGCCCTCATCTCCTCAATGGCGACGCGGAGCGATTCCATTTCGTCCGTGTGTTTGGCGATGTCCATCAACCTTTGATAGGACGCCGCGTCCTGCACGACCAGCTCCGCCTTGCCGTTGATGGTCAGAACCACCGGCTCTCCCGTTTCCTTCAACTGCTTGAGGAACTCGGGGGTGTTCTTCTTGAAATCGGTCAGCGAATGGATGTCGCGACTCAGGTTCATAGCTGCCTCCTTTGAGATGCTTAAACGAATCGAATTCGATTTTATCATCCTGGGACGCCGGGGCCACGGGAAATAATCCCCTTTATTACCCCCTTGCGCGAGGCGTGGAGGCGTGGATAATGGGGAGAGCATTTCCGGCGAAGTCCCGCGGACGCGGGGCCGCCGCCCCGGGCGTCGTGGCGAGGCGAGACCGATGGGAATTTGGGATGTCCTGAAGCGGGAGACGCCGACGGCCTACGCGGCGGGCGGGTTGAAGGTGAGTTGCCCGCACTGCGGGTTTGACGGCTTCTACAAGAGCCGGGCCCTCCTGAACACCTCCGGCATGACGTTCCTGGGGCTGGATTGGGCCAACAAGGAGGCGACGACCCTCGCTTGCGGCCGTTGCGGGCTCATCCAATGGTTCGCGACCCCCCCGGAGCCGATCCCGGTCAAGCCGAGGAACCCGGAGGAATGGCCGGATGTCTGACGAACTGGTCAAGGCGCCGTCGGGCGCGGTCGTCGTTTCATTGGCGGAAGACGGCCTGGAACCGCCCGCGCTGATCGAGAGAGCTGGGGGGGCGGCGCGGTTCGCCTGGGACGAGTTCTTCTTCGCCGAGCATCACAACCCCCACACTCGAAAAGCCTACATGCGGGCGGCCCGGCGGTTTCTGGAGTGGGCGGGCGAGCGGGGCGCCGAGTTGGCGACGATCACGCCGGGGTTGGTGGGACGCCACCTCGCCGAGATGGGGGGCTCGCCGTCCAAGCGGAACCTTCACCTTTCCGCCCTGCGGGGGTTCTTCAACGTCTTGGTGAATCGGCACGTCATGATCTTGAACCCGGCCGCGTCGGTTCGGGGCGTCAAGGAACAGATCATCGAGGGCAAGACGCCCGAGATCAGCGTCGAGCAGGCCCGCGCGATGTTGGCGTCGGTGGACGTTTCGCGCGTCGTCGGCCTGCGGGACCGGGCCATTCTCGGAACGTTGGCCTACACCGCCTGCCGGTCCGGGGCGGTCGCCGGGCTCCGGCTGGGCGACTTCCAACACGACGGGACGCGGACCTCGCTGCGGTTTCGAGAGAAGGGGGGCAAGAGCCGGGAAATCCCCGCCCGTCGCGAGCTTGAGAACTTCATCCGGGCCTACCTGGACGCGGCGGGCCTGGTCGACCAGCCGAAGGACTCGCCCCTCTTCCGAACGGCGGCCGGCGGCGCGCCGCAACGGCTTACCGACAACCCGCTCACCAGCAAGCGGATTTGCGAGATGGTCAAGCGACGGCTCAAGGACGCCGGCCTGCCGTCGCGGCTCTCGCCCCACAGCTTCCGCGTCGCGGCCATCACCGACCTTTTGCGGCAAGGCGTCCCGCTTGAGGATGTCCAATACCTCGCCGGCCACGCCGAACCCCGAACAACCCGCCTCTACGATCGCCGACGAAGGACGGTCGCCCGGGACGTCGTCGAGCGGATTTTTAACTGAGCGAAAATCACAACCCATTATCGCGAATAACGAAATGTTCGACCCTTCGAAGGAACTGGCGGTGGCCGTGGTGTTTTTGGTGGCGACCGCCTTCTGGTGGTATTTCGAGCCAAACCCGGAGTCGAGAGCGGCGCTCGTCGGAGCTGTCGCGTTGGCGATTGCCGCTGCAATCCACCTTGCCTACAGGCTGGGCGTGGAATCGATTTCGGAACAGGAACGCAGCGATATATACAATAATCAAAAAAGCCGTTTGGCGGCTGCCAAGAAGCGGTTGGCGAGGGAGAAATCCAACCTTGACCAACTCGCGAACGACGCCAGATCCGCCGCCGGAAATCCCTACACCGAGAAAACCCCCTGCGAGTTGCCGCCGGATGATCTCTACCCGTTGAGAGAATTCAAGGGGTACGGGAAGCTGATCGATGGCATCATAGCCGAGCGCCATCGCATCCTCGCCTTACCGAGCGGGAAAAGGGATATTTCCAGGTTGATGCCTCTGCTGAAGTTGTTGGACAAAAAGTTGGCAGCCAGGCTGAGGGAGGAGAGGGTGTGGAGATAAGGGCCAGAGGAGCAACCGTCAACCCGGCCGCTGAATTCTCATCGCTTCGGCCTTCGCGGTAAGCTCGGCTTCGGCGGTGGCAAATGATTCGAGGATTTCGTCGGTCGGCAGATCGAGGGATTTGGCGACAATCAGGGCCTCCAGCCTCTTGGAGCGGTACAAGATAAGATTCGTCGTGATCTGAAGGATTGAAACCGCCGTGCAGGTGCCTGGATCGAGCAGGCCGGCGTCGCTGGGGCCTGCCAGCAAGCAATCCGAGCCCAGCGGATTCAGGGAGTTGCCGAGATCGAACTGGATGCCCTTGCTTCCGGCATGGTTGGAGTGACAAGCCAGCTTGAAGAACGGTCTGTGGTGGTCGAAGGAAATCGCCGCCTCGATTTCCGCAAAGTTGGCCGATTTCGGCTTCAGTGCCTCGGCGGCCCACCCCCACTGACCCCTGTATTCCTTGCCGAACTGCTGGCAAAGCTTATCGTGCTCCACCCGCAATTGAGTGATTTCCTCGGTGGAATACGGCTCGTAGCCGATCGTGTGGCAATTTCTTTGGAAATCCGTAGCCGCCTTATATGTATCCACGACATGATGAAGCAGATATTTTTCAGCGACGGCCTTTCCCTGCTCTCTAAGAAAACACCCAACGACGGCGATCTCGTGCAGCGTCCGCCAGCGAGCCATTGCTCCTGAAGGGTATCCGTTTTCCATGAGCACAAGCACTTCACCGGCCACCAGGCAGGCCCGTGCATGCAGGCGACGGAGGGCATCGAAGACGAAATCCCTCTCGGCTGCGGCGACACCCTGATAGGAGCGGTTATATTCCTCGCCCGCTTCGCAGGCGGCCTCGACGAGCATAAACAAAAGGTCGAGCGGCCTGCCCCATTTCTCACGCTGGCGTCTCAGGAATCTGCGGCGGATGCGCCGCCGATCTGCGAACATCTCATCGGCACCGGCCTTCAGCCCTTCAAGAAGACGGGCAGCGCCTTGGGCTGTCGCCTCGGGGAGCGCGTCCTGAAGGTGCCGGTTGATCTCCTCTTCTGGCTTACCTTCCGCCAATAGCCTATGGATGAGTTCTCGCAAAAGTGGATCGTCGTGATCGGTGGAGAACGGCGGGGCGTCATCGCTCATGGTTTTGAGCCCGAGACATGAAGTCTGTTGTGATTGGTGTAACCGCAAAATTATATAATTCACCAGACGGAAATCGCATTCCCGGCCTGGTATTGCGTGCTCTCGATTTAACGGGCGGGCTCCGTTGGGATATCGGGGATAAGCTTGAGCGCGCGGTTGCGCTTGAGCCGGATGATTGAGAAGTCGCGGCGGTCCAGGGTAAAAATCTCGCGAATGTTCTCCCGATCGGCGAGATGGGCCAAGGCGGCGTCGGCGAACTGGACGCCGGAATCCTCGTAACGACGCATGATCGCGGCGATTTCGATAAGGCTTCCACCATCCAAGGATAGGATCTCAAAGATTCCGGCGTTGTGGGCGCTGGCCAAGCGGTCCAGGGGCCGATATTGTTTCCGAAGGATCCAGGCGGCTTCGGTCAGCACAGGCCAGCAGGTAAACAGCGGCGGGGGGAGCGAGGCGAGAGCCTCGACGCAGAGGCGGTGGCGGCCATCCGATTCGGCGAGAAGGGCAACCAGAGGGCCCGTGTCGAGGAGCACGCGCCGCTCAGCCACCGCCGAAGCCCTCCATGTGCTCGGGGTTGGTGCTAAGATCGGTCGGCGTGTCCTTGTAGGCGCCGATAAAGCCAATGCGGCGGGCAATGTCGAGGCAGCTTGGCTTGGGAGTCCGCCGACGGACGTGATCCTCCAGCGCTTCCCGCACAATGTCGGAGGGCCGGACGCCTCGTTCCCTCGCCTCCGCCTCAAGCTCATGTTTGAGCCGCTGATCGACTCTGACGTTGATCCGTTCCATAACCATCCCCCTTGTCGGTTCTGTGTCAGACAGCCTAGCATGTTTGTCTGACGACGGCAAGTTGACCGGCGCGCGATGGGCACTCAACCAACGACCGCCGAGGCGCTTTCGAGTGCGACTCATGCCCAAAATCTCAAAATCCCTGGCGATCGCGATCGTTTCCGCCACGGCAATCGTCGTCCATCTGATTCTTAGGTTCGGGTTTGGGGCCGACGAGTGGACGACTCGGCTTCCCTTGCTGGCGGGGCTTCTGGTCGGCGGCGTTCCATTAATTTATGAGCTTGTCGGCAAGGCTTGGAATAAAGACTTCGGGTCGGACTTTCTGGCTGGGATTTCGATCATCACGGCCGTTTTGCTCGGCGAATACCTCGCCGGGACGATCGTGGTTTTGATGCTCTCGGGAGGGGAGGAGCTGGAGCGTATCGCGCTGAGCGGGGCGTCGTCGGTGCTCGACGCCCTGGCCAGGCGGTTGCCGCTGGTCGCCCACCGGAGGGAGGGGGACGAGGTTCGGGACGTCGACGTTTCCGAGGTCGCCGTCGGCGACGAGCTGGTGATCCATCCCCACGAGGTTTGCCCGGTGGACGGCGAGGTCGTCGACGGCCGAGGCGTGATGGACGAGTCTTATCTAACGGGCGAACCGTTCAAGATCACCAAGACCCGGGGCTCGGCGGTGATCTCGGGGGCGATCAACGGGGAGACGGTCCTGACGATCCGGGCGACGCGCCCGGCCGGCGAATCTCGGTACGCCAAGATCATGGAGGTTTTCCGCGACTCGGAGGCGAACCGGCCCCGAATCAGGCGGCTCGGGGACCGGCTGGGAGGGGTTTACACGCCGATCGCCCTGGCCGTGGCGGTCCTCGCCTGGGCGTTCAGCGGCGAGCCCGTCCGGTTCCTGGCGGTTTTGGTGATCGCCACGCCTTGCCCGCTCCTCATCGCGATCCCGGTGGCGATCCTGGGAACGATCTCGCGATGCGCCCAACGGGCGATCATCGTCAAAAGCCCCGCGGCGCTCGAAAAGATTGCCGAATGCCGGGTGGCGATCCTCGACAAGACGGGGACCCTCACACACGGCGAGCCCACCTTAACCGAGGTCATCGCGGCCGAGGGATTCAACCGGAACGAGGTTCTCGGCCTCGCGTCCAGCCTGGAGCGCTACTCGAAACACCCGCTGGCCGGGGCGGTGCTGGCGGCGTCTCGGGCCGCCGGGCTGCGTCTTGAGGAGCCGACGGAGATTTCCGAATCGCCGGGGCGGGGGCTCCGCGGGGTTGTTGGGGGCCGTCGGGTTCGGATCGCCAACCGCGGCCGGTTGGCGCGCGAGGGGGTCGCCGGCATTGAGCAATTGCCGCCGATCGCCCCCGGTTTGGAATGCGCCGTGGAGATCGACGGCCGTTACGCGGCGACCTTCCGGTTTCGCGACGCCCCCCGGCGCGAGAGCCGCTCGTTTGTGAGGCATCTGGGCCCTCGGCACAATTTCCGCCGCGTGATGATCGTCTCGGGAGACCGCGAGGCCGAGGTCCGCGACCTGGCGGCCGAGGTTGGGATTTCGGAGGTGGTCGCCCAGGCCAGCCCCGAAGAGAAGCTGGAGATCGTCCGCCGGGAGACCGCGAAGGCCGACACGCTGTTCGTCGGCGACGGGATCAACGACGCCCCGGCGATGATGGCCGCGACGGTCGGCGTCGCCATGGGCCGCAACAGCGACGTGACGACCGAGGCGGCCGACGTCGTGATTCTCGACAACTCGCTGACCCGAGTCGACGAGTTTATTCATATAAGCGAACGCATGCGCCGAATCGCCCTGCAAAGCGCCGTCGGCGGAATGGCCCTGAGCATCGCGGGGATGCTCGTCGCGGCCGTCGGCTGGCTAAGCCCCGTCGAAGGGGCGATCGGCCAGGAGGTCATCGACGTCGCGGCGGTGTTCAACGCCCTTCGGGCCTCGCTTCCCCCCAGGGTTCGGCACGACGACCTTTAGAGCGGCGAACGGTCGCGCGGCGTCGGCCTCGGAGGATTGAATTCGGGAGGGCGAGGCTCCCGCCGAGCCCCACGCATAGTCCCGGCTCGGCGGGAGCCTCGCCCTCCCGTGAAGTTTGCGCGCCGCGCGACCGTTCGCCGCTTCGGCCGATCAGCGCCCGCTGCGGGTCAGGGTGGTTTTCACCCAGGCGAGGTTGCGCTCAAGCTCCTCGGAGGATCGCCGAAACGCGGTGAAGCTTGAGCTAAGAAGGCGGAGGCAGAGCAGCGAGAGCAGGGCGCCCAGAACAAGGCAGCCCAGGCCGACGAGCATCAGCGAGACGCCGATGCCCAAGTGAAAGGTCGCGGCGAGCCACACCGCGAAGCCGGCGACGATCGCCGCCATTCCGCCGATCAGCAGCAAGACCAGGACCCCGAGGCCGACGACCGACGGGAGGGCCTTGAGCAGGCTCTCCCGCGCGTCGGCCGCGGCCAGTTTGGCTTGAAGCGAGGCGAGCGAGGCCAGGTCGTTGCCGAACGAGCCAACGCCCTCCATGAGGCCGTTGGAGTTCGTCTTCGGCGCCGAACCGGGGCCGCCGCCTTTGTTTAGGACCGCTTGATCAGCCATCCGATCATGACTCCCACGGCCAGCGACGCGACGATGGCCTTAAACGGGTTGGAGGTGACCGCGTCTTCAAACGAATCGCGGTACGGCCCGGCGGCGTCCTCCATTTGGCCCCAGGCGCGTTGGGCGCCTCGGCTCATGTCCTGATAACCACGACGGGCCTGGTCCCTCATGTCGTGGAAGCCTTGACGGGCTTGATCGGCCATCTCATGGAAACCGTGGCGCGCCTGTTCGCCGGCTTCGCTCATGGCGTCGCGGGCGTCCTCCATCGTTTGACGGGCGCCGGCGGTCCAACTTCCGGGAGCGTGACGGGTAAACATGAGAAACCTCCTCATGAGTCTGGTCTTTGAAACGAGAAACAAACGTTAGCCGCGTTTGGGCATCCGGTAAACGAAGCCCTCGCCTCCGCCCGGTCCCTCCGGCCCGCGCGGCGCGGCGTGGAGGGGTCCTTCCGGGGGGTGGGTGTTTATGTGTTGCTTGATCTGGTTTTCCAGCCAAACCGCCGCGTAGTTCTGGGCCGACTGGCTGACGAGCGGCCAGAGCATGCCCGCGGCCCAGCCCAGGGCCCGCTTCGTAAGGGACTTCGGGGGCTTCGCGGGCCTCGACGGAGCCGGCGGGCGCTCCAGGAACGGCTGGGCCTCCCTCGCGTCCCGCTCGACCAGGCGGACGGATTCGCGGCGGCGCTTGGGGACCAGGAGATAACCGGCCGCCAGGCCGACGCCGACCAGGATGTAGGGGTGCCTGCGAAGGGCGGCGCGCCAGTCCATGACCTCCTCGACGTCGCCGACGACGTTGGAAACGTCGTAGTGCATGTCGTGCCGGATCTTGGCCATCTGGCGGCGAATCTCGTCAACGTCGGTCATGATTGGAGGACCTCGGGAGGCGCCGGATTATGCGGAACCGCGACCGCCGGCGCTCGCGCGGCCAGTTCGGCCAGCTCGTCCCGGTCCACGAACCCGACGAGGCTTCCCTCGGCGTTGAGGACCAGAACCCATCGCGAGCCAGTCTCCATCAGCGCCTGGACGACCTGGTCGAGCCCGGCGTCGGCGGCGATGGTCGGAACGTCCTTGGCCATGACGCTCGTAACCGGCTGCTGGCCCAGGTCGGGGACGTCGACCACCGCCAGGGCGACGTTGCGGTCGATGACCACGCCGACCGGCTTGCCGGCGTCGACGACCGGAATCATGCCGGTGTTTTCATCTTTGAAGACCATCACGGCTTCCGTCACCGTGCTGAACGGCGAACAGGTCCGCGAAATCGGAGTCATCACGTCGGCCGCCGTCGGCTCGGGCGACGAGGCGTCTTCAACGGGATTGGACGGCGAGGCGATCATGAACAAAACTCCAACCATGCAAGTCGTTCGATTCGCGAGGGCGGAAGGCCAACGAACGCCGAATCGAAGGCGCTGGGGAGTAACCGCAAATCGCGCGCCAGGTTTCCAAAGGTTGGAGCGCCGCCGCGCTCGCGCGGCGCGGGACTTGGAGTCGGCGCGCGGGCGCCTCCGATCCTTTCGGGGCCCATCGGGGGGGAGTCTCGATATCCTCGTCGCCTAGACGGAGGCGGGGCGGAGGGCGTCGTTGACGAGCGTGAAGACGGACGCTCCGCTCTGATTGCTTTGGGCGATTCGGAAGCCGGCGGACTCGAGAGACTGGAGCATCCGGCCCGTCGAGCCGTCTTTGAGTAGGTATTCGTGCGTCTCGACGATGAAAACTTTGACGTGGTTTTTCAGCGCGTCGAGTTCGTGGCGCGCCAGATCGAACTCCGCCCCTTCGATGTCGACGATGAGGTTGACCATCCCGAATCCACGCGAATCGATGAGTTGGCGGAGGGTCGTGGTCGGGACCTCGACCACCCGCGCGCCGTCGTATTTCGTCGAGCCGGTCATGCAGTCTCGGCCGATGGTGAATTTGATCGTCGGGGAGCCGTAGGCGACGGCGGCCTCGACGATCTCGAATTTGCCGCCGTTGAGGTCGCGGTTCTTGCGGAGGATGGGCGCCACCAGGGGATTCGCCTCAACGACCACATGGTTCTCGGGGTGATCGAGGAGCCGATTCGCGAGCGTGGCGAGGACGCCGATTGATCCGCCCAACTCGATCGTTGGGAGGGATGGGTCGATGAAGCGCCGCGTCATCTCCATCTCGGCGAGTTCGTAGCGCCCGCTCAGCAAGTGTTGGACATGCAACGGCGTGACCAGCGGAGAGTCGACGACGATCCGCGCGCCCCCCGACTCGATGACCTTGCCGTGGCGAAAGAGCAGCCAGCGCTTGTGGGTCGCCTTGATCAGCAACCGCGTTCTCTGGTGGATCCGATCCTTCAGATTTCTAATCCGCCACTCCAGGCCACCCACGAGCCAGGCGCGGAACGGCTCGCGACATTTCGCTGCGCCTTCGGAATCTGAACGACCGGGCGGGGAGGCGGTGCCCATGGGAGAGTCTCGACGCGTGGGGCTCATGAACCCGGGAAGCGGACGGCGGTCGGCGCGACCAAAAAGAACGTACCGGTCCCGCTGGGCCGCGTCAAGCGTCCGCCGGTTCCCGCGTGGGCGCCGAAGTTTGGAGCGCGGCGTCGGCGGCGCGGGGGCTGGGGCTGGCGCGCGACGCATCGATTTGCGTCGGTCAGCCTTTTTTTAGCTTGATATTACGAGTCCAGCGCATTACGATCTTAACCGGGTTAATTCGATGTGGGATGTCCACGGATTTCCTTGGGTTCCCCAAGTCAACGAAGCGCTTGCGAGGACATGATGCCCGATACGCCATCGACCTCGACTCCCCCGAGAAAATGGAGGCCGCGGCGTCTGCTCGCGACCATCGGCGGCGTGGCGATCATCCTGCTGGCGTTGGCCGTTCTGCTCCTTGACGTGCTTCAAATCGAGGTCGTGAAATTGCCTCGGCCGCGGCCGTTGGGGCGGGTCGTCGCCTTGCCTCAGAACTGGCCGGAGGGATGGGCCCCGGGGCAACGGCAGTGGTTCCACCACGCCACCCAGGGCACGACGATCATGCCCGTCGAATGGCTGGCGAGCCTCGAACGGCCGGAGCTGCGGGTCATCAGCACCCCCCGCCCCTTCCTCGACGCCGACTTCATGAGTCGATTCGGCTTCCTGCCCAGCGCCGCCGATCCGCGGCAAAATCCCGATGGACGGCTCCCAATCGGATTCGCGATCACCCATGACTTCAACGACCCGACCGGCGACAAGGACAGGCCCCACACGGTTAAGCCCTACAACGCCGTGGGGCTGACGTGCGCGGCGTGCCACACCGGGAGGATGACCGTTCCCGGGTCCGATGGTCGGCCGGTCGACGTCCTGGTCGACGGCGGTTCGGCCATGCTCGACATTCGCGGGTTCCAAACGGCCCTGGGGACGGCCGTCGGATTCACCCTCAAGGTGCCGTTCCGGTTCGCTCGGTTCGCGGGAAAGGTCTTGAAAGACCGGGACACGTCGGAGAACCGGAAGCAACTTAGAGCCGAACTTGAGAGCTGGCTGAAGGAGGCTCAGACCACGAAGGAGCTCTATGACAAGCGGCACGTCTTCGAGTGGGAGAGCGGAGTTGGCCGAACCGACGCCTTGTCGCTGATCGGAAATCGGGTTTTCGGCCCCCTCAGTCCGGGCAACGTCGCGGTGGCGTCGGCGCCGGTCAATTTCCCGATGATCTGGGATACCGCGTGGTTTGATTGGGTTCAGTACAACGGCTCGATCAAGAAGGTGATGGTCCGCAACATCGGAGAGGCCTTGGGCGTTGGGGCTCGCACCAACGTCACGCCCGGGGATCCGCGATTCCTCAAGTCGACCGTCGACGTGGCGAACCTCAGCCGGATGGAGGACCAGCTCGGCGGGAAGACCCCCTTCTCGGGCCTGCGCTCGCCGAAGTGGAACGACGCCGTGAAGCTCGCCGGTTTTCGACCGATCGACGGGGCGCTCGCCGACCGCGGCAAGCTCCTGTACGAGACGTACTGCCTGGGCTGCCACGGGCCCTCCGTCGCCGAAGAACTGGAGGAGGACCGGGTCTCTCCGGAGCCGAAATATTGGACGAAGAAGCCGGATGGGCCGCCGCCCTACGACCAGAATTTCCTCAAGACGCCCCTGGTCGATCTCGGTCGGCTCGGCACCGACCCCGCGGAGGCGGCCGACTTCCATAATCGGTTCTCTCAGATTCCGGACCCCGATGCGGGCGACGAGGCGAGCCGGGCCGGGCCGGCCCCCGAACACGGCGGGGCCGCCCGCGTCGAGACCGCGACCGACCCGCGCCAGTGGATTACGGTGACCGCCGCCAAAGGGTTGCGGCTTGTCACCGAGCGGATCCGCGCCACCGCCTACGCCGATCTGACCCCCGCCCAGGTCGCCGATTGGGACAGGTTCCGCGAGCACCGCCCCAACATGGACGACTTCGAGGTGATCGTCGCGAGACTCGGCTACAAGGCCCGCCCGCTCGACGGCGTTTGGGCGACCCCGCCCTATCTGCACAACGGCTCGGTCCCTTCGCTCGACGCGCTTTTGAAGCCCGTCGCGGCGCGTCCCAAGACGTTCCCCCTCGCCTCGACCGCCTACGATCCGACGACCGTCGGCTACTCGGTCGAGCCCCAGCCTGGGGATTTCATCCTCGATACGAGCCTGCCCGGCAACTACAACACCGGGCATGAGTTCCGCGATCTCACCTTGGTGGAGATCGAGGCGAAGCGGAAGACGCTCGACTTCGACTCCAAGGCCACGCCCGACCAGCGGTGGGCCAAGCTCTTCGGCGTCTCGGCCGAGGAGTACGCGGCGATGAGCGAGGCGGATCGCCGCGAGCGTCGCCGTCAGCTCACCATTGAGACTCTCGATTTGCCCAAATCCTGGTTCGCCGACGATCTTAAGCTCTCCAACACATGGTTCTTCGGGGTGATCGGCCCGGGGCTTGACGAGGAGGAACGCCAGGCAATCATCGAGTATTTGAAAACGCTTTAGCCTGAATCCGGTGTGATGTAGGGGCGGCCCCCCGTGGCCGCCCTCCGGCGACCGGCATGGCGCGCGCGTCCCGCGAGGGCGGCCACGGGGGGCCGCCCCTACAACCGACCCCACTGGTTGAGGTGCCCCAATGAATGCGAAGCGGATCATGGTGGTCGCGATCGCGGCGACTTTCGCCTTCGCCGATCCGGCGTTGGCCCGGCAACCAAGCGGTCGGGAATCCGACGCGCGGATCCGGCGCGGCGAAGAGGAGGTTGAGAAGGCCATTCAGCGGAACCGCGCCGGCTTCGACGCCTTCGACACCGGATCTCTCGGGGACGCAACCCTGGAGATGATCCCATTCGTGGTGTTTCGCGTTTTGCAGGAACTCGAACCCGAAGTCTTCGGCGATTCCGCCCTGGCGACTTTCGGCTTTTTCCCGCGCGACGATACCCCAACCCACTTGAACGGCGTCAACTGGACGCGGCCGGCGGCGTCGGATGGTGGCTTCCAGGTTCGCTACATGTCGCGAAGTTGCGCGAGCTGCCATGTGGGGCGGGTTCGGCGCGACGACGGAACGATCCAGGTGATGTTCGGCGCTCCAAACACGGAGATGAACCTGCACACGTTCATCGGCCGTCTAACGCCCCTGATGAAGGCGCGACTCGGCCCATCGAACGATTCGCCCGCCTATAAGGAATTTCGCGGGCGCGTCGCCGAGGCCTTGGAGAGCAAACCGCCGGGTTGGTATTGGGGAGCCGATTCGAAGCTCGTTTCCGAAGAGGAGGCGGCTCGCGAGGTGGCGACGGTGAAGGCCAATCTGGACGCGGTCCTCGCCACGATGCGCCAGATGAACGAGCGGCGGCTGGGCGGAATCGCCCTCCTCCAAGCCCACCCCTACAAGAACGTGCCAAACCCCCCGAGCCTCACCGGCGGGGCGCCGGGACTCGTGGAGACGTCCGGGCTGGGAAGCACAAGCCTGGTCAGCCTCGTCGGCGTGGACAAGGCGGACACCGTCCTGCCTCCAAAACCCTCGATGGCCGATATTCCAGCGGTCTGGAGAATCGATCCCAAGGGGTACGCGAACTGGGACGCGACGATCGTCGGATTCGCGCGGTCGATGACGTCGTCGCTGGCCGTGGTGGGGAACCCGTCGAAAATCGACCTGAAGACGAACGCCGCCATTCAAGACTTCATTGGAAAGCTGCCGGCGGCCCCTTATCCGTTCCCCATCGACGAACAGTCGCGCGCGCGTGGAGAAGTCACCTTCAAGAAGAACTGCGCGGGCTGCCACGACGCGACGCCGGGACGGACCCGAGACGACTTGATCTTCGATGTCGGAACCGACCCGATGCGCGCCGACGCGATCTCCTCCACCACGGTCAAGATGATGGAGAAGGTGATTCGCGTCGCCTGCCCGCCGACGCAGACGGAGTTCTCCTTGCCCGACAAGCCGCTCGTCGACCCGACCGAAAAACGCGGCTATGTGGCCAATGGTCTGCCTGGAACGTGGGCCCAAGCGCCGTACCTGCACAACGGCTCGGTGCCGACGCTGCGTCAACTCCTGGTGCCCTCGCTCCGGACCAATCAGCCCTTTCTCCGCGGAAGCATCACGTACAACAAACAAGACGGCGGCTGGGAGTGGGATCCAAGCCGAGAGCGGGAGCTGCGGAGCCGCGGCGAGTCCGCGATCGCCCCGCACGACATACGCAAAGACAGCTTCAGCAACAAGGGGCATGGCTCCGACGCGAATCCGTTTGTCGTGGACGGACAAGGGAAAAAGGCGCGCATCGCCTGGAGCAACAACGACTCCGACAAGCCGATCGTCGACGACCTGATCGCCTATCTCCTCTCGCTCTGATCGGCATCCGGGCCAATCCCTCGCGCGAAGGGTCCAGCAAAGCCTAAAGCCACGCGCGGTTCGGCGGCCGACGCCGAGCCGCGAGCGGGTGGGCCGCGCCACATAAAAAAACCAAATTCCGGCGGCGGTTTCCAGAATCATGAAATTTGGAGCCCGCCGCCGCTGATCATACCGAGGCGGGAAGGTCTCGCCTCCCCTCGCTCTTTGACAATCCGCAAATCAGCAGGCCCCGCAAACCGCGGGATTTTGGCCGAACGAATCGTCATGTCCCCATTTTGGGACACCCGACCCCATGAAAGGGGGGCGGGGCTCTCGCAACCCTTTTCATGATCTTCATTTGCGGCACAGACCGCTGGACGGCTGT